>Ga0114952_1000962_pt1 | contig 26368 bp, 25 predicted proteins | sample SidtaG_2_FD_87303 | JGI IMG/M metagenome (GOLD analysis project Ga0114952, IMG submission 87303) | Marine algal microbial communities from Sidmouth, United Kingdom - Sidmouth_Asex2 metaG | ecosystem: Host-associated > Algae > Red algae > Unclassified | place: Sidmouth, United Kingdom | collected...
CATCCCGGTAAGAGGCGGGGGCATCTGGTCCGATGCCTGTCATGGTCAGCCGCACCGCGCTCCATACGGCGATGATACCAACGGGCACTAGCAACGCCTGCCCTCTAGGCATCATACTTCTTTGGTCTGATCGTCGTTTCGGTATGGGGGAAATGCCGATGTTCTGTCTTGTCCCACCGCAGCGGCGCGCCGAGCAAATGCCGAATATATGCAGCGCAAGCCCGGCGTGCCGCCATGATCGCGATGATGTTTGCCACAAAGCTGCGCGGCACTGTCATCAATCCGGCGCGCCAGCCATACAAACGTGCAGCAAACACACCGCGCACGAACAGCCGCCAGACCAAAAACCCGAAATTCACCCACAATAATGTGACAAGAAATGGCGGCAAAGCAGGCGGAGTATATGCCCCTGCCAGATGGGCAAGTGTCAAGATACCGGTCAGCAAAATGCACAGATAAGCCGCACACAGCACGATTGCAGCAAGCAGCGCCTTTCGGTCGCGCAGCAGCATCCATCGCTGCGCCAGCGAACCGCGCCAGCCCAGCCGGTCCCATCCGGTAAGCCCGATGCCCGTCATCCACCGCGCTTTTTGCCGCACCGCTGATACCAGATCCGCCGGGAAATAGGCGCGGCTGGCCACCAGTTGCCCGTCTGCATCGTTGAAACGCGCCAGAATAGTCTGGCCATATGTCCCGATCTTGAACCCCAACTCGTAATCTTCGGTCAGGCTATCCGTGTCGAATGGCTTACCATCGGACGCGCCCGCAATTTTGCCCAGAATATCGCGCCGTATCGCGCAGCCGACACCGGCCAGCGGCACACTCGCGCCCAATGCTTCGCGCACGACGAGCGATTTGCCATGCGCTTCGGCAAATTCATCGCAATAATGGCCGCTGATGAACAATGAACCGGGCACAGGCAGCGGCAGAACGGGGATCTGAACCGCTGGATGTTTTTCTATTAAACGATCATAAATGCGCAGCTCTTGTCGATGCACCAAATCCTCGGCATCATGCAATATTACCGCTTTGGCGCGCTGCGATCCAGCTTCATCGGATAGCAAAGCCTGCCACAGATAATTCAGGCAATCGGCTTTACTGGTCGGGCCATTAACGGGCAATTGCACCAGCTGGATTGCCGCATTGCCTGCCGCGACCTGCTGTACCGCTGCCATGGTGGCATCATCATTTTTATAGCAGCCTACATATATGCGGTATTGCTGCTGCCCGCTGCCCCATACCTGTTGGCAGTTGCGCAGCATCGCGCCGATTACCGGTGCCTCCTGCCATGTCGGAACGAAAATCGCTAGCATGCCGGGGTTGTCCGCGGCGGGCAAATCATCTGCGCGCATGGGGCCGCGCCGGGCATAAAAACGAAACCGCCGATACAGGCGGCGTACCGCCCAGATGACATCGACACACAGATCGTCGATCGCCCCGACCAGAAACCAGAACGCGCTGAACAGCAGCAATTCCACCAAAATATGATTCGCTGCGATGAAAATTGCAGCCGCGCCCCCGGTATTTAAATTCGCCATATTTCAAATTGCCGCCAGCTTTCGTTTATTCGGCCCGGCGGCTGCAGATTGCAGCGATATGATTGATTTATATTTAGGAAAGTAACCGGACGTAGCAAGGAAACAAGAAAGAAGTTGGGCAACCGTCGATTTTACTAGCTTTGCCGTGTTCTTCTGCTTGATTGCACCGGCATTCTTCGGCATGAGAACTGCCATGCCAAAGCCACCATCGATCCGTCGCCCCATATCCGCCCTGCGTGATTTTTTGCATAGCGAAGCTGCAGGTGGCGTCATCCTGATGTTGGCCGCTGCCACCGCGATGATCATTGCAAACAGCAATTTCAGCGCGCTTTATACGCATGTTCTGAATGACAAAATCGGCCCGGAAATCATGCTGGGCAGCCAGCTGAAAAAATTCTCGATCCACCTCTGGATCAATGACGGGCTGATGGCGATCTTCTTCTTTCTGGTGGGGCTGGAGATCAAGCGCGAATTTGTCGATGGACGATTATCGACATGGGAAAAACGGCGGCTTCCTATCGTTGCTGCTGCCGCCGGCATGATCGTGCCTGCCTTGGTTTACCTGTTTTTCACGCGCGAAAGTGCCTATCTGCAAAATGGCTGGGCCATCCCGGCGGCGACCGATATCGCCTTTGCCATCGGCGTTCTCGCGCTGCTGGGAAAACGTGCGCCGACATCGCTGAAACTGTTTTTGGTTACCGTCGCGATTGTCGATGATATGGGTGCCGTGGCGATTATCGCGCTGGTCTATACCGAAGGGTTGCAGACGGTGTGGATATTCGCATCTGCGATTGCGCTGGGCCTTATGTATGTTTTGAACAAAACGGGCGTGCGCAGTATCCCGATCTATTTAATACTGTCGGTTATCCTGTGGTATTTCGTGCTGCGTTCCGGCGTGCATGCGACCATTGCCGGTGTGCTTGCTGCGCTTATGATCCCGATTATCGTGACGCCCGGTGCGCCTGATTCCAAGGAAAGCCCGCTCCACAGATTGGAGCATGCGATCCATCCATGGAGCGCCTATCTGATCATTCCGATTTTCGGTTTCGCCAATGCGGGTGTTGATCTTTCGGATTTCAAGCTGGAATATCTGCTGGATCCATTGCCGCTGGGCATTGCCGCTGGCTTGTTCTTCGGAAAACAGCTCGGCATTTTCGCGTCGGTCTGGATCGCCGTGAAGATCGGTTTTGCCAGTAAGCTGCGCGGCGCCACCTGGCTGCAGATATACGCCGTCGGTATGCTGTGCGGTATCGGCTTTACGATGAGCCTGTTTATCGGCGAACTGGCCTTCCCCGGCGCGACCGAACAGGCAGAGTTCCTGCGCGAAGAAGCGAAGATCGGCATTCTGCTGGGGTCAATACTCTCGGCAATTGTGGGCTTTACAATCCTGCGCTTCGCCCCGCTGCACAAGGCGCATGACCAGATCGAGGCGGAAGAGGCTGGCGAGATCCTCGCCGATGGCGATGTCGCCGGGCTAACCGAGGATGCCGTCAAGCGTTAGGACAGGCAGCGTAGCGGATATAATCGCTGCGCTGTCCGTTGCGCTGATCCAGCTAAGCCGTAGTGCGATGTTCTAGCCAAGCCGTGATGCCCGTTTCGCGCGCGCAAAAAAAGGGCCGCCGAAGCAGCCCTTTAATATTCGGGATTACGCCGGCGCTTAAAGCTTTTCGGTCAATTCCGGTACGGCAGTAAACAGGTCTGCGACCAACCCGACATCGGCAACCTGAAAGATCGGCGCGTCTTCATCCTTGTTAATGGCGATGATGGTTTTGCTGTCTTTCATCCCGGCCAGATGCTGGATCGCGCCGGATATGCCGATCGCGATATACACTTCAGGCGCGACGATTTTACCCGTCTGGCCAACCTGATAATCATTCGGCACATAGCCCGCATCAACCGCAGCACGCGAGGCGCCCACGCCTGCGCCCAGCTTGTCAGCCAGCGGCAGGATAACGCTTTCGAATGTCTCGCTGTCTTTCAGCGCACGGCCGCCCGATACGATAATCTTGGCCGACGTCAGCTCAGGCCGCTCGCTCTCGGCGATTTCCGCGCTTACAAATGACGACAGGCCAGCATCTCCGGTGGCGTCAACGGCGTCGATGCTTGCCGATCCGCCTTCTGGCAAAGCCTTGGCAAATGCCGTGCCCCGCACCGTAATCACTTTCTTCGCATCGGTCGATTTAACGGTGGCGATTGCGTTCCCGGCATAAATCGGTCGTGTAAAAGTATCGGTACTTTCAACCGACAAAATGTCGGAAATCTGCATGACATCAATCATCGCAGCAACACGCGGTGCGATATTTTTGCCATTGCTCGTCGCGGGCGCGAGAAACGCATCATGGCTGTCCATCAGGCCCGCCACCAAAGGCGCGACATTTTCCGCAAGCTGATGTTCATATGCCGCATCATCCGCGACATGGACAGTCGCAACGCCTTCAATCTTCGCTGCCTGCTGCGCCACAGCATCGCAGCCGGAGCCGACGACGAGCGCATGTACCTCGCCAAGCTGCCCGGCGGCAGTGACAACGGCGAGCGTCGCGTCCTTCATTTCGGAATTGTCATGTTCTACATATACGAGCGTCTTCATTCTGCGACTCCCATCTCTTTTAGTTTCGCGACCAGCGCGTCGACATCCGCAACCTTTTCGCCGGCCTGACGCACAGGCGGTTCGGACACATGCACGGTTTCGAGACGCGGACTGACATCGACGCCGTAATCATCGGGCGTTTTCTTATCGAGCGGCTTGCTCTTTGCTTTCATGATGTTCGGCAGCGAAGCGTAGCGTGGTTCGTTCAAGCGCAGATCGGTGGTAATAATCGCGGGCGCCTTGAGTGACAAGGTTTCCAGCCCGCCATCAACTTCGCGCGTTACCTTTACAGCGTCGCCGTCAATTTCAACCTTGCTGGCAAATGTGCCTTGCGACCGGCCGGTCAACGCAGCGAGCATCTGCCCGACCTGATTGCTATCATCGTCAATCGCCTGCTTACCAAGGATAACCAGCTCCGGGCTTTCTTCCTCGACAACTTTTGCGAGCAATTTGGCAACGGCGAGTGGCTCGACGTCTTCTGCTATGATCTGGATCGCACGGTCCGCACCCATGGCAAGCGCGGTGCGCAATGTTTCCTGCGCCTTTTCAGGGCCAATCGATACCGCGACGATCTCGGTAGCAGAACCAGCTTCTTTCAGCCGGATCGCTTCTTCCACCGCGATTTCGTCGAACGGGTTCATGCTCATTTTCACATTGGCGAGATCAACGCCGCTGCCGTCGGGCTTTACCCGTGGCTTCACATTGTAATCGATAACCCGTTTGACGGGGACCAGAATTTTCATGCGGTTTCCTTCCTGCGATATTCTGTTTCTGCGCCGGAATTGCTCCCGGTCTGCTTTCTTTCTACATGCTTAACGCTTACGTGAACGTCAAGTGCGATCCGTTTATCTCCACTTCCGTTATCCTGAAATACCGACAGGATACAGAGCTCTAAGCCGCGCTGCGTACCTCCGCGACGATTTTCTGTGCGGCATCGCCCAGATCATTGGCAGCCACAATCGGCAGGCCGCTGTTGGCGAGTATTTCCTTGCCCTTCGCGACATTGGTGCCTTCCAACCGAACCACAAGCGGCACCGACAGGTTAACCTCTTTCGCCGCTGCAACGATGCCGTCCGCAATAATATCGCATTTCATAATACCGCCGAAGATATTGACCAGAATGCCTTTCACTGCGGGATCACCCAAGATGATCTTGAACGCAGCGGTGACTTTTTCTGTCGTTGCGCCGCCGCCTACGTCGAGGAAATTTGCAGGAAATTCGCCGTTCAGCTTGATGATGTCCATTGTCGCCATGGCCAGGCCAGCGCCATTGACCATGCAGCCGATATTGCCGTCGAGTTTGATGTAAGCCAGATCATATTCTGATGCCTCAACCTCGGCAGGATCTTCTTCGGTCAAATCGCGCAGTTCCGCCAAATCCTTGTGCCGGAACATCGCATTGCCATCGAAGCCAACCTTTGCATCAAGCACCAGCAACTCATCGCCATCTTTGCCTTCGCAGATCGCGAGCGGATTGATTTCAATCTGCTCGGCATCGGTGGCAAGGAAGGTGTTGTACAGCCCGCTTGCGACCTTTGTCGCTTGCTTCGCCAGATCACCGTCCAATTCCAGCGCGGCAGCAACTGCACGGCCATGGTGCGGCATGAAGCCTGTCGCGGGATCAATCGCGATCGTGTGGATTTTCTCCGGCGTGTTATGCGCCACATCCTCAATATCCATACCGCCTTCGGTGGAAACGACCATCGCGATCCGGCTCGTCGCGCGGTCAACCAGCAACGCAAGATAAAACTCGTTCTTAATGTCGGCACCGTCGGTGATGTACAGCCGGTTCACCTGCTTGCCCTCGTCGCCCGTCTGGATCGTGACCAGCGTATTGCCCAGCATATCTTTCGCGTGCGATTCGACTTCCTCAATGGAATTGGCCAGCCGGACGCCGCCCTTCGCATCGGGGCCAAGCTCTTTGAACTTTCCCTTTCCGCGCCCGCCGGCGTGAATTTGCGACTTAACCACATATAGCGGCCCCGGCAGCTCTTTCGCTGCTGCTACCGCTTCTTCCACAGACATCGCAGCGATACCTTTAGGTACAGCAACGCCGTGTTTCGCGAGTAATTCTTTGGCCTGATATTCATGGATATTCATGAGCGATATTCGTCCTTTTGTAAGCGAGCCGGAAAAAGTGTATATGGCCGCAATCTAAAGCATACCCTGCCCCATATGAAAAGAGGCATGGAAACGCTTTTTGAATAGGAACGGCCAGCAGCCGGATCAGCCGGAAAGCATTTTCATCTGTGCCAGCGCAGGCCGCCGCCAACCAAACAACAAAAAACCGCCCGCGATATAATCGCAGACGGCCTTCGCTATAGTACTCAGCTGCATATCAAGCAGCGATTCGCCTTTTGGACGATTAGCCCTGACGCGCCTTGAAGCGGCGGTTGGTTTTGTTGATCACGTAAACCCGGCCACGGCGGCGGATTACACGGTTATCGCGATGACGGCCCTTGAGGGACTTAAGCGAGTTTACAATTTTCATGACTTCAAATTCCGTTTTGTCTAAATTCAGCTTAGGGTTATTAAACCACCTCGAATGAACGCGCCATGTATGTAGCGCGGGGGGCAAAGTCAACTGCCGTTGCGGCTTTCACGCTGGCGGATTACAGCGATCTTTACCCGGACAGGAGAAGAATTATGCGTGCGCCGATATTGTTAGTAACTGCAACAGCAGTGTTATCCGCCTGCACCACGCCCACCGGCCCCGTTGATGTAACGCGTTTTAATCGCGTGGCGGAAGGGCAGGTTTATGGGCAGGGCAGCTATAATGTCGTGATTGCTGCTGCCGAAGCTGACCCGCGCGTGCAAGATCGCAGCGATGCGCCGCTTTCAACCGGCGATACAGATGCGCGCGACAGCACAGCGATTCCCCTGTCACTGTCGCCTTATGTCGCGGCAGTGCAGCGCGAGATGACTGGCATTGGCTATACCCGCACCGCAAATGGCGTGGCTCCGAAATATACAGCCTCCATTCGCGTCAGCGTCGATGATCGTATGGTGCAGGGCCGCTCGCCTGTATCGGTGGGTGTTGGCGGCGGCACCGGCGGCTATCGCGGCGGCGGTGTGGGCGTCGGGATCGGGCTTAATCTTGGCGGCGGGGATAAGCCGCGGCAGATAACGCGCCTGTCCGTGCGTATCCGCGACAATCAAACAAACGCGATTATCTGGGAAGGCCGGGCCAGCCAGGATGCAGGCCGGGGCACGCCTGCTGCTCAGCCGGGAATTGCCGCATCGAAATTGGCAGAGGCCTTGTTCGCAGACTTCCCCGGCACGAATGCCGAGAGAATAACCGTTGAGTAAACCGGGTCTATTTGGCAAATCGCGCCAGATGGGAAAAATAGCATGAGCATCACCGAAATCAACGCCGCCTTCGACAGCGGCAACATCGCGGTGCATGCGATTGCGGGCGCATCAGCCACGCTTTCGATCCGCAAGGACCGCGAGAGTGAGTTTTTCCAATGGTTCCACTTTCGTGTGGCAAGCATGCCGGGCGAGGAAATAACGCTGCGTATTACCGGGCTGGCCCAAAGCGCCTATCCCGGCGGGTGGACCGAATATAACGCTGCCGTGTCCGAAGACCGTGAAGAATGGCTGCGCGCGCCATCCACTTATGACACCGACGAGGACGGCGGCACGCTGACCATCCGGTATGTGCCTGCGGGCGGGATCAGCTATTTCGCTTATTTTGCGCCTTACAGTATGGAGCGGCACCACGATCTGATCGCGCGGGCAGCATTGCACAGCGCAGTATCGCACCGCGTGTTGGGCCATTCAATCGAAGGGCAGGCCATTGATTGCCTTCGCATCGGTGAAGGCGACACGCAGATATGGCTCTATGCGCGGCAACATCCCGGTGAGAGCATGGCCGAATGGTGGATGGAGGGCGCGATCACTGCGCTCACCGATCCTGCAAACCCGCATGCGCGCAGCTTACGCGAAAAGGCGACGCTGCATATCGTGCCCAATTGCAATCCGGACGGGTCAGCGCGCGGGCATCTGCGGACAAATTATGCCGGGTCAAATCTCAACCGCGAATGGGCCGATCCAACCGCAGAGCGCAGCCCGGAAGTGCTGTGTATTCGCAGCGCGATGGACGAAACCGGCGTGCATTGGGCGATGGATGTCCATGGCGATGAAGCTATACCGGCGGCCTTCATCGCAGGGTTTCACGGCATTCCCGGATGGAGCGAAAGCCAAGGCGCACGCTATGATGCGTTCAAAAAACGGCTCGACGAACGCACCCCCGATTTTCAACGCAGGTTGGGCTACCCAGAACGGCAGAAACCGGGCAGCGCAAATCTCGCCATGTCAACGAATCAGATCGCCGAACGCTTTAACGATAGCGTGAATGGCGACGGCAAAGGATGCGTCGCGATGACATTGGAGATGCCGTTCAAAGATAACGTCGACGCGCCTGATGAACATCGCGGATGGAGCCCCGAACGCAGCATGGCGCTTGCACGGGAATGTATCGCCGTGCTGGCCGAGATGGTCTAGCTATCAGCGCCGCTCAAACGGTTTGAGGCCGCGGCCCAGGCGGTTTGCGCCCAGCTGTATTCCATCACCCGACCAATCGGCCAGGAACGTGGTATCGCGTTCCACCCCTGGCGCAATCTTTGCCTCATTATTGCGGATCGACAGGCCGTTGCTGCTGTGCAGCTTACCTTCTGCCGCCACCGCGATAAATGCCGAATAATTTTGCTTGTTCTTGCCCTGCACAAACATATTCTTGCTCACCAGCCCTGATGCGCCGGCGGGAAGATCAATCATGTAATTGGTCGTGCGTCCCTGCGTATCATCGAACGCATTGCCGGTGATAGTCGCGCGCGCCGCGCGGCTTTTCACATAATGGCCGCCACTGCCCTTTTCAAAGCGTGTGCGCGTCACCGTCAGCGAACCGTAATCGCCGATATAGATGCTGTGCGCGCAGGATAGCCCGCGATCGCAGCGTCCCAGCCGCGAAAATGTTGTCTGGTCGATAGTGATCGAACCCGTTGGATCATTCCCGGTCAATATCCCCTGCTCGCTATTGCGAAAGATAGATCGCGTGACTTTCAGATTGCCTTTTTCAAGCCGGATGCCCGAACCATTGGCATCTTGCACTTTCATATTTTCAAAGACCAGCCCGTCAACCGAAGCGCCCCGCCCGCGCAGTACCAGCGCCGCCTTGCTTTCGCAGGCTACGCCGTCAAAAATTGTCTGGCCGGGAACGGTCGCGCGGAAACTGATCTGCCCCTGCGCTTGTACACCGCAATCCTTGTAGACGCCTGGCCCCATCAAAATGGTGCCGTTACCGGCGCCGATCGCGTTTATCGCACCCTGCAGATTATCATACCCCCGCTGCGTTTCGGCAACAACATACGGCGCATTGCTCTGCGCCTGTGTCTGTATGCTGGCAGCGGCAGCAATGGCGAGGATGACGACGGATGGACTACGCATTTGGGGCACCTTTGGACGGTTGAAATTCGCACCGGAATACAGCCTGCCTATACAAGCTGCCAGCCGATTAACCAAGGATGAAACGGCGAGTCCAGTTTAGGGACGGACGCATTGCAACCCGTTAACGCATATCATTCATTCAAATTGGGCCGCAGCCATTGCGCCATTTGCGCCTGCGGTATTTCGCGCCGCACGGCATAATCGGCGAGTTGATCCTCGCCAATACGAGCGACCCCGAAATAATCCGATTGTGGATGGCCGAAATATAACCCGCTGACCGCAGCGGTGGGCAGCATCGCGTAGCTTTCGGTTAGCGTCATGCCGGTATGTTTCGTGACATCGAGCAAATCGAACAACACAGGCTTCAACGTGTGATCGGGACAGGCCGGGTATCCCGGTGCAGGGCGGATGCCGCGATATTGCTCTTTGATCAGCGCAGCATTGGTCAATTGTTCGTCCGGCGCATATCCCCAAAGGTCGCGCCGCACATGCGCATGCATCGCTTCTGCAAATGCTTCGGCCAGCCGGTCGGCCAACGCCTTTAACAGTATATCGTTGTAATCATCATGCTGCGATTTGAACTCGGCCAGCTTAGCCTCTATCCCATGCCCCGTAGTCACAGCAAAGCCGCCGATCCAATCGCCATCGGGGCTGATGAAATCGGCAAGGCACATATTCGGCTTTCCGCTGCGTTTGGCAATTTGCTGGCGCAGAAATGGCAACCGGACATCGCTGACTGTTTCGGCAATATGTACGACCACATCGTCGCCTTCGCGCCGGCATGGGAACAGCCCCGCCACGCCCTTGGCCTGCAGCCAGTTTCCAGCGATAATTTCGTCGAGCATATTCTGCGCGTCCTGAAACAGCGCAGTGGCACTATCGCCGACCACCTTGTCATTCAGAATAGTCGGATAGACCCCGTGCAATTCCCACGCGCGGAAGAACGGCGTCCAATCAATATAATCGCGCAGATCACCCAGATCCCAATTGTCAAAGACATGCAGGCCCGGCTTTGCAGGCTGCGGCGGCTTCAAGCTTTCATCAATTTGGAACGCGTTGGCCCGCGCCGCGGCCAATGTAGCCAGCGGCTTTGCAGTTTTGCCCGCACGCGCTTCGCGGATATGATCATATTCGGCGCGCGTTTCGCTGATGAATTTATCGGCCAGAGTATCGCTCACCAATGTTGACGCCACACCCACCGCGCGGCTGGCATCAAGCACGTGGACGGTCGGCCCGCTATACGCCGTTTCGATGCGCAGTGCGGTATGCGTTTTCGATGTGGTTGCGCCGCCGATCAGCAGCGGCATTTTCATATCCGCCTTCTCCATCTCCTCCGCCACAGTGACCATTTCATCGAGCGACGGGGTGATCAGACCGGACAGCCCGATCATGTCCGCGTCATTTTCGTTCGCGGCCTTCAGAATAGTGGACCATGGCACCATTACGCCCAAATCGACGACTTCAAAACCATTGCACTGCAGAACGACGCCGACAATATTTTTGCCGATATCATGTACATCGCCTTTGACGGTCGCCATTATGATCCGGCCCTTGCCCTTTGCGCCTTCTTCCTTTTCTGCCTCGATATAGGGGAAAAGATGCGCGACGGCTTTCTTCATCACGCGCGCCGATTTCACCACCTGCGGCAGGAACATCTTGCCCGATCCAAACAGATCACCGACGACATTCATGCCGTCCATCAACGGCCCTTCGATCACTTCGATTGGTCGCCCGCCTGCATTTTTGATCGCCAGACGCGCTTCTTCGGTATCGGGCACGATATGCGCGTCGATGCCCTTTACCAGCGCATGTTCAAGCCGGCGGGTTACCTCCCATCCGCGCCATTCCTCTGCGGCCTTTTCCTCCGCCGCGCTTTTGCCCTTGTAGCTTTCGGCAAGCTCGATCAGCCGCTCGGTTGCATCATCGCGGCGGTTCAGGATCACATCCTCGCAATGATCGCGCAGCACCGGATCGATATCATCATAGATATCAAGCTGCCCGGCATTGACGATCGCCATATCAAGCCCGGCAGGGATTGCGTGATAGAGGAAAATCGAATGCATCGCGCGGCGCACCGGCTCATTCCCGCGAAACGAGAAGGACAGATTTGAAAGCCCGCCGGAATAATGCGCATGCGGGCATAGCACGCGCAACTCGCGCACTGCCTCGATAAAATCGACGCCGTAATTGTTATGCTCCTCGATCCCTGTTGCGACAGCGAAGATATTCGGATCGAAGATAATATCTTCAGGCGGAAATCCGATGCCGACAAGCAGATCATAGGCGCGTTTGCAGATCTCCACCTTGCGCTGTTTTGTATCGGCCTGCCCGGTTTCATCAAATGCCATCACCACCGCGGCTGCGCCATACGCCATGCAGATGCGCGCATGGTTCAGAAATTCTTCCTCGCCTTCTTTCATCGATATTGAATTGACGATCGGTTTGCCGGAAACACATTTCAGCCCGGCCTCGATCACACTGAATTTCGAGCTGTCGACCATGACAGGCACACGCGCGATATCAGGTTCGGCAGCGATCAGTTTCAGAAAGGTTGTCATGGCATGCTCTGCATCGAGCAAGCCTTCGTCCATATTCACGTCAATAATCTGCGCGCCGCTTTCCACCTGCTGACGCGCGACTTCCACTGCGGCTTCATAATCGTCATTCAAGATCAGTTTTTTGAACCGCGCACTGCCCGTCACATTGGTCCGCTCACCAATGTTCACAAATTGGGAGCCGCTGCCGGTGTTTGAATTATCGCTCATATTTTTATCTGTTCTTTTTTCTATAGGCCGATCATCAGGCGCGTTTTTCGCCGGTCGTTATGCCGCCATCACGAACGGCTCTAATCCGGCCAGTTGGGTGCGCACAGCCGGGTTAGGAATGACGCGGGGCGCACGGTTTGCCACGGCTGCGGCGATGGCAGCAATATGCGCTGGCGTCGTGCCGCAACATCCGCCGATAATGTTGATCAAACCATCGTCTAACCACTGGCCGATCAAGGCCGCTGTCTCATCCGGCATCTCATCATATTCGCCCAGCTCATTCGGCAGGCCTGCATTGGGATAGGCCATAATCATCGTATCGGCCTGCTTCGCCAACGCCGCCAGATGCGGGCGCAGCAAATCGGCGCCGAAACTACAATTCAGCCCCACAGTTACAGGTTTGACATGGCGGATGGCTGCCCAAAATGCCTCGACCGTATGGCCGGAAAGGTTGCGCCCGGCCATATCTGTAATCGTCATCGAAATCATCAACGGCACATCGCGGCCGCTCGCCTCGCCCGCTTGCTGCGCTGCCATTGCGGCGCATTTTGCGTTGAGCGTATCAAAAATCGTTTCGATCAAAAGGAAATCGACACCGCCTTCGATAAGCGCATCACATTGCGCGCGGTATACGCCCAGCAGATAATCAAAATCAATCTCGCGAAAGCCCGGATCGTTCACATCCGGCGACAGCGAAAGCGTTTTATTTGTCGGGCCGATCGAACCTGCCACGAAACGCGGCGTGCCATCTTTGGCTTCTGCCCGTTCGCAAGCCTCGCGCGCTAGCCGCGCGCTTTCCACGTTCAATTCGCGCACCAGATGTTCGCAGCCATAATCGGCCATCGAAATCTCCGTGCTGCTGAATGTGTTGGTTTCAATGATATCCGCGCCCGCATCCAGATAGGCATCGTGGATCGCAGAAATCACGTCGGGACGGGTAAGCGAGAGCAGATCATTATTGCCCTTCTGGTCGAGCTGCAGATCCAGATCGCCGCGATAATCCGCTTCGGTCAGCTTGTAATTCTGGATAGCCGTGCCGTAGCCGCCATCAAACACCAGAATGCGCTGTGCCGCGCTTTTCGATAATGCCTCACGCGGGGTCATGCTGCCTTCTCCTGTTGCGATTTGACGGGCCGTTTGCCAAGAAGATGGCAAATGGCATAGGCCAGTTCCGCCCGGTTCAATGTGTAAAAATGGAAATGCCGTACGCCGCCTGCGTATAATTTGCGGCACATTTCAGCAGCAATCGTTGCGGCAATCAGCTGACGTGCAGCGGGGTGATCATCCAGCCCATCAAACAGATTGTCCATCCAATCGGGTATCTTCGCGCCGCACATCCCGGCAAATTTACGCGTCTGCGCAACATTGCTGACGGGCAATATTCCCGGCACCAATTCAGCATCAATCCCCGCCGCCGCCGCTGCATCACGGAAACGGAAGAATTTTTCGCTATCGAAGAAAAACTGCGTGATCGCCCGTGTCGCCCCGGCATCGAGTTTGCGTTTCAGATTATCGAGGTCGCTTTGCGGGCAATCGGCTTCAGGATGGGTTTCCGGATAGGCCGCGACCGAGATTTCAAACGGCGCAATGTCGCGTAAGCCAGCGACCAGATCGGCGGCGCTGGCATAGCCGCCAGGATGCGGCTGGAAAGCCTTGCCATCCTCCGGCGGATCCCCGCGCAATGCGACGATATGCTTTACCCCCGCATCCCAATACGCGCGGGCCACCTCGCCTATTTCTTCCTTGCTCGCCTCCACACATGTCAGATGCGCCGCGGCCGGCACAGCTGTCTCGCGCACGATCCGGCTGACGGTGGCATGCGTGCGTTCGCGCGTCGATCCGCCCGCACCATACGTCACTGACACAAAACGCGGGGCCAGCGGCTCCAGCGCCACGACAGCGTCCCATAGCTGTTTGTCCATTTTATCCGATTTGGGCGGGAAGAATTCAAAGCTGATTTCCGCGTCGCCCGAAAGACCGGCGAACAGCGGTTCATCAACCGCGACCCGGCTTTCCTGCATCTGATTGAGAGATAAATTCATGCCACTATCCGTATGTTGTTATTTTCTGATGATACCCGGGCGTCGCTGATGTCACGGCCCAGCCAAATTTTAACGGTCAGCTCGCCGCCATCCAGCGTGCGGCTTTGCGCCAGCCGGATACCGCAATTGGCGAAATATTCCTCGATCTTTGCATGGTGAAAGCCAAGCCGGGAATGCGCATGCACGCTGCGCAATTCCTCACGATCATGCGCCGCAAAATCGACAATCATGATCCGCCCGCCAGAACGCAATACCCGCGCTGCCTCGCCTATCACGCGCGCCGGATCGGGCGCGTAATGCAGCACCTGATGCAGCAGCACAGTATCAAAACCGCCATCGGCCAGCGGCAAGGCATTGAAATCGCCCAGCATGATTTCCACACGGCTGGCGTCAAACATGCGCGGCACCAGCTCCGCCAGTTTCGCGCGCGCGAGACGCAGCATTTCACCATTATTGTCGAGCGCGGTAAATTGCGCACTGCGTTCTGCAAACAGCTCGATCGCCCGTCCCGTGCCAGTGCCGATATCGAGCATTCTGCCAATCGGCGACGGTTCAAGCAGCGCCGCCATCGCGTCCTCAACCTCGCTTTCGGCGACATGCATGGATCGCAGCTGATCCCATTCCTCGGCATGCGAGGCAAAATAACGCTCTGCCATTGACGCGCGTTCCGCCCGCACCAGTTCAAGCCGTTCGAGATCGGCCAGCATCATTGCACTGCCCGCCGCGTCATCCAGCAACCGGTTATAGCGGTCATCGCGCAGCGCCGGGCCGGGCCGCAGGAATACCCAGCTGCCTTCCTTGCGCCGCTCGGTCAGCTTTGCTTCGTCGAGAATGCGTATATGCCGCGATACGCGCGGCTGGCTTTGTTCCAGTATCTGAACGATCTCTCCGACTGACAGCTCCAAATGCCGGACAAGCAGCAGTATCCGTAGCCGCGTCTGATCCGCCATAGCGCGTAATTCGGTAAGAAGCTGATCCATCGCACCGGCATATAAAGAAATCTTTATATGCCGTCAATGGCCTGAATTTGGGCGGATGCGCTTTTCATATCACAACCGCTTAACCGCAAACAGCGTCGAAATTAACGCCGGTATCACGAATGCAGATTGCTAACCCCCTGGCAAACCCGTAAATAGATGGGATGCGTTCGGGGGAATGTGACACGCCTGCAATGCATATATGTGTTTTTACAGTTTAAAGGGATTTCCCAAATGAAGAAATTTGCTATTTCCGCCGTTCTGGCCGGTGCACTCGGTGTAACAGCGTGTTCAGGCGCAGACGAAACCGCTGCCGACATCGAAGAAGGCACCGAAGAAGTTGCTGTCGACACTGTTGAAGGCACCGAAAATGTTGCTGAAGAAACCGTCGAAGGCACTGAAGCGGTTGGCGAACCAGCCGCCGACGTGGTTGCAGAACCTAAAGAAACCGTCGGCGCGGCTGATGCCGCTGCAACGCAGGCGGCTGGCGAAGCGAAACAGACCGTTGGCGTTGCTGCTGATAAAGCGGCTGCCGGTGCCAACGAAGCCGTTGAGCGAGCGAAGGCCGCTGCTGCTAAAGGCAAAGAAGCCATGGGTTCTATGAAAGATTCAGCGAACAAGATGAAAGACACTGCTGGTTCGATGAAAGACAGCATGTAGTTTCATTGCTGATACAGCATGGCATTTATAAGAAAGGCCGCTGCGCATGTGCACAGCGGCCTTTTTCTTTGCGCAAATACGTAATATAGCTACGCGATGAGTTTCCTTCGCAACATCCTGGCGTCTACTGCCCTTGCCAGTGCCGCGCTGTTGGTGGCGAGCTGCGGCGATGCACCGGATGATCCCGGCCCCGGCGGCGTCAGCAATGCCGATGCGCAGGCGCTCGATGAAGCCGCTGCCAAGTTGGACCGCGCCGACGATGATGCCTATCGCGCGCAAGTGGATGCCCCGCCCGATCCGTTACTTCAGGACGATTGATCCGCCCCGTTTCCTGCCGCGATTACCGCGTGTGATACCGCCCGACCGCGCGGGTTATCGATTGCATAAGCGACATGCGCTGCGGCACGCTGGCTGTCGTATTGGCGAGCAGCACAGCCACTGCATAGCGCGTTCCATCAGGCGCGGTCATTATGCCGACATCATTATAGCCAGTTGAAAAACCGCAGCAGCTTTGCCCCGTGCCGGTCTTATGTCCGAATTCCCATCCCGACGGCACCCCGGCTTTCAACCGTTTCGGCCCGCTCGTCGTGCGCTCCATCAGGCGCAGCAACGCCTTGGTAGATGCAGGCGAGAGCAGTTCGCCGCGCGCCAGCATGGATAATGCACGTACCATGCCGCGCGGGGTTGCGCCGTCGATCGGATTGGCCAGATACCGCTGCATCGCTGCGCTGCGCGTCGCACTGGAAACCTTGCGGCGGGCATTGAACCAATTGTTGCCCGGACCATAGCTTTGCCGCCAAGCAAAACCGGCAACGCCCGATTGCAATTCACGTTCACCGGGGCCAAAGCGCACATTCGTGATGCCCTTGGCCCGCAGCGTCTGGTTCACTGCATCGGGCCCGCCTGCGATCCACATCAGCTTGTCATTTGCGGTGTTATCGCTTTTCGTCACGGCGAGTTCGAGCAGATTGTAAACCGTTTCAGTCTGCGGCCCATTTGCAATCACACGGTTTTTTATCCGTGATTGAAACATAGTGAAATCATCATAGGTCACGCGCACCGGCGTACTGAATTGCAATTGCCCCTGATCAATGCGATCCAGCACGGTAAGCGCAACCCACAGCTTTGATACGCTTTGCTGCGGGAACATATTGTCGAGCCGTTGGCCAACCACCCCGCCGCCATCGACGCGTTCTACCGCGATGCCTGTCTTACCTGGAAAGGCACGCCATTTATCGAAGATGTGCCGTTCCAGCTCCGGGCCAATCGCATTGTAGGATGGCGGGCGATATTGCGGCGCGCTGTATCCGCGGTTGGAGGATTGTTGCGGTGCCGATGTCGGTATCGCGCTGCCGTCACCGCGCGCTGGCGGCACGACACGGTCAGACGAAACGCAAGCGCTTGCAGTGGAGGCAAGCATGGCCGCCAATAGTAATTTCTTCAGCATAAATCCCCGTGCCGTTCTAAGTGTGATTGGTTTAATCTGCGCATCTTGAAGACAACAACCTGAATGTCCAATGAAATAAGGATCATGCCCCCACGCAGACTGTTCAGCCGCAGTGCGAGTTTCGCGGCCATTGCAAAACCGCTTTGCGATGAACGATTCCGTGCAACCGGCGAACCGAGCCTGACATGCGCCACCCTTGATGGTTTGTAAGCGCAAATAATGGGAGCGTCAGGACAGATGTTGCCACCATTTTACTTGACGCTGCGGCGCTGCACCGTGACAGCATAATTCACATAAATTCAGCTATTCGAGGGACAATCTATGGACAATGCGCAAGGCATCTTCATCGGCACCGCGCCAACCGGAAATCTGGATGAAGGCGGCGAGAAACAATATCTCGACCTGCAACGCGCAAACCGCCATGGGCTGATCGCCGGGGCCACCGGCACCGGCAAAACCGTGACGCTGCAAGGACTTGTCGATAGCTTTGCACAGGCGGGTGTTCCGGTGTTCGTATCCGACGTGAAAGGCGATCTTTCGGGGCTGGCCATGGCAGGTTCACCGACCGATAAGCTGCATGATCCCTTTGTGAAACGCGCCGAACAGATCGGTTACGAAGGCTATACATACGCCGATAATCCGGTCGTATTCTGGGATCTTTATGGTGAACAGGGCCATCCCATCCGCACCACCATTTCCGAAATGGGCCCGTTGCTGCTCGCGCGGTTGCTCGATCTGAACGAAACGCAGGAAGGCGTGCTCAACATCGCATTTCGCATTGCGGATGAGGAGGGGCTGCTGTTGCTCAACCTTGCCGATCTGCAATCCATGCTCGTTTTCTGCGCCGAAAATGCAAAGGACATATCGTCACGCTACGGCAATGTGACAAAGGCCAGCGTCGGCGCGATCCAGCGGCAGTTGTTGACGCTTGATACGCAGGGCGGCGCGCAGTTTTTCGGTGAGCCTGCGCTGGAAATCGACGACTTCATGGCCATCGACGAAAAAGGCCGCGGCCAAGTGAACATTCTGGCTGCCGACAGGCTGATGCAAAGCCCCAAACTCTACTCCACCTTCCTGTTGTGGCTGCTGTCTGAACTGTTTGAAACTCTGCCCGAGGTGGGCGATCCGGATAAGCCAAAGCTGGTGTTTTTCTTCGACGAGGCGCATCTTTTGTTCGATGATGCCCCCAAAGCGTTGGAAGATAAGGTTGAACAAGTCGTGCGCCTGATCCGGTCAAAAGGTGTCGGCGTCTATTTTGTAACGCAGAACCCTGTCGACATTCCGGAAGAAGTGGCAGGCCAGCTCGGCAATCGTATCCAGCATGCGCTGCGGGCCTTTACGCCGCGCGATCAAAAAGCGATCAAGGCGGCGGCGCAAACATTCCGGATCAATCCCGATCTGGATGTCGCACAGGCGATCACTGAACTGAAAACAGGCGAGGCGCTGGTATCGACATTGCTTCCCGATGGCGCGCCGTCAATTGTTCAGCGCACCTTGATCAAACCGCCGCAAAGCCGTGTCGGCCCGCTGAGCAAAAAAGAACGTGCGATTATCCAGTCAATCAGCCCGGTCGAGGGAAAATATGACGAGGAAGTGGACCGCGAAAGCGCGTTTGAAGTGTTGACCCAAAAAGCCGCTGATGCAGCCGAGACCGCCACCGAGATCGAAGAAAAAGGCGAAAGCGAAGTTGCAAAGCGGCCGCGCAAGACAAAGACATTGTGGGAGAAAGCCGGCAAAGCTGCTGCCGGTGCGGCGGCCGCCTCCGCCGGGTCCATTCTGGCAGGAAAGCTGCTCGGCAAAAAATCGCGCGCGAACCCTACGGCGTCTGCTGCGAGCAGCGCCGCAGGTACTGTGGCAAACGAGCTGGGCAAAGCCATCGGCATACCCGGACTTGGCAGATTTGCCCGTAACTTGATGGGCGGGCTGATGCGGTAATTTGCGCCCGCCGGACAGGCTTCGGCAATTAATTTTTTTTCACCGGCTTTTTTGCGCTGTGTGCGTTGCCGCAAGACAGCCACACGCCAAAGTTACAGCGCATTACAACCATATAACAGGCAAGACTGCGCAATCGGGCGCATGGAGAAATTTTGCCATGCAGTTTCCATTTCATGCAACCTTTGCCCCGCCGGCGCATTGCACTTCAGAATGAGAAATCATCCGATCATTACTGAAGGGAAAACATAATGGCAGAAATACCAGTAGAAAAGAAATCGGGCCTGGGATGGCTTTGGTGGTTGTTGGCAGCGTTGCTTCTGGCGCTACTGTTATGGTGGCTATTCGCCGATGACGATAATGACGCGATCGAAGCAGACGAGGTTGTGGTTGAGGAAACCACTGACAATGTGGTGACAGACGGAGTAGTTGATGCCGCCGCAGTGCCGGTTACATTCGCTGCAATCGCAGCTGATCCTGCTGCATTTTTTGGTAAGAAGTTTGCTGGCGACGTTACCGTTCCAGGACCACTTACTGATCGCGGTTTCTGGGTCGAGAGCGAAGGCACCAAGATGTTCGCGATTGTCATCGACGAACCAGTTGATGCCAAGATCGACATCAATGCCGGCCAGACTTTGGCCATTACGGATGCCGAAGTGCGCGATGCATCGGACATTGCCGGTCTTGCAGGCAAGCCACTCGACGATGATACCAAAGCGATACTCGCTGATCAAAAGGCTTTCATCCTTGTCGATGAAGATAATGTCGAAATCAAATCAGCTAGCTAAACTACTAGATATAAAGGAAAAAACATGACAGATCATGATAGATTTGGAAAGCTGGTCGCACTTGACGATTGGCAGCTTGTAAACGAAGAACAGGATATTCGCGGCTACAACGTCGTATCCGCTACTGGCGAAAATTACGGCAAAGTCACCGAAATGCTCGTTGATAAAAAAGAAGAGCATATCGCGGCTGTTAAGTTGGAAGACGGACGGTTGGTCGCTGTCGAAAATCTTGACATCGGTAAAAACACCGTGACATACCGTGACGATGTTGCGGCTTCGCGCGTCGCCTATACCAAAGTCCGGCCGCGCGCCTAGACTTTAATAACCCAGCTATCAAAGGGTCGGCCGTTGCAAAATGGTCGGCCCTTTTCTAATGGCCGTGGCACCTGCAAATCAAACGACGATATCAGATTGGCAGCCAGCCCCCGCGATATGAACATGCATATACGCTTTTCCGGCAATGATCGCGTGAGAGGGCGGCGTAAACTATTGAAATCAAACAACGCGAAACGCCGTTGCGCGTAGCCAGCCTACCGAGCCTTTTACGCAAGCCATCCACAGATAATTGCGCGATTGCGACGCGCTATCGCTTCCATTGCGGCGCAATCCATCCTACCTACCGTCACCATGTGGCATCTGCATCAATTTCCGCTCTGCCCCTTTTCGCGCAAGGTTCGTTTGCTACTGGGTGAAAAAGGCGTGGCTTATAGCCTGCTGCGGGAAAATCCGTGGGAACAGCGGGATGATTTTGTCCAGATGAACCCCGCATCACGCACCCCGGTTATGGTCGATGACGGCGGCATAACGCTTGTCGATAGTGTCGCGATCTGCGAATATATTGAGGAAACCGTTGATAAAAGCCCGATGCTGAACGGCACTGCAGCATATCGAGGCGAAATCCGCCGGCTTGTGGCTTGGTTCGATCAACAATATTTCGGCGATGTCACTGGCCCGTTGTTGCACGAACGCATGATGAAGCGATTGATCCACCGGCAACCGCCCGACGCCAAGATACTGCGGGAGGCCATGAAGCGCGCGAACAGCCACCTCGACTATCTCGATTATCTGATAGATCACCGGGCTTGGATGGCCGGCAGCACAATGACGCTGGCCGATCTGGCCGCGGCAGCCCAGATCTCGGTGGCGGATTATCTGGGCGGGATTGATTGGAACGGGCATGATCAGACCAAGGCATGGTATCAAATGTTCAAATCCCGCCCCAGCTTCCGTCCGTTGCTGTCCGAAAGGATGGAGGCAATTTCGCCGCCCGAACATTACGAAAAGGTTGATTTCTAAATCAGCATCGTTATCGATGCGGCCTTCGCCGAATGGTTAGCCCCTGTGGTGGAATTGGTAGACGCGCTGCACTCAAAATTGAGTTCTACCTTAAAAAATTAGCCAAAAACCCTTAAATACCAACGGTTTGAGCAAGGACGAGACTTCCAAAAAGACTTACACATGTCTTACACATTTTGGAGTTTCGTTATGACAGCTGAAAGCTACGCCCTGATGGATGGAGCGCTTCACGTTTATCGGCGTGAGAATAGTCGCTTCTGGCAATGCTCAACCTATCTGGGCAGCCGCAATCATCGGCAGACAACCAAAGAGATGAACCTTGCTGCCGCCAAGGATTTCGCGCGCGACTGGTATATGGAAAAATGCGTCGAGGATCGTCAGCGTAGACGCGGCGTGCTTGCCTTGTTGTCAAATCCTCTCCAGCCGCAAATCATCGAACCTGCACCCGGACTTGGCCAAGCGACCGATGGCCGCCTGCGCCGAACGCCAACTGGTCCGAGTTTCGAGGATGCCGCCAAAGTATTTCTCGATGAGTTCGAAGTTATCACGTAAGGCGAGCGCAATGAGGGATATGTAGAATCGAAGTCGATTCACGTCCGCGTCCACCTCTTGCCATTCTTTGGCAATACCGCGCCCAAAGACATTAATGCGGGCAAGGTGCAAGACTATCGGGTCCATCGCCAGACTTCCCGCCTTGATGCGAAGACCGGTAAGACAAAGAAACCGGCTCGCGCCACCTTGCATGGCGAAATCGTCACGCTCCGTCAGGTATTGAAAATCGCCAATCGCAAAGGCTGGATTTCCGCAATTCCTGATATGTCAGCCCCATATAAGACATAGGGCAAGCTGGAGCATCGCGCCTGGTTTTCGCCCGAAGAATACAAATTGCTTTACGAGGCCACGCGAGAGCGAGCCAAGAATCCGCCCAAGCCCCGCTGGCGCGAAGTCTGCGAAACTTTTCATGACTATGTTCTGTTTATGGGAAACACCGGGCTTCGCCCCGATGAGTCTGCACGTATTCAGCTGCGCGACGTCAAGATCGTCGATGATGAATCGACGGGAGAACGCATATTGGAGATTGAGGTGCGCGGGAAGCGAGGTGTCGGTTTCTGCAAATCGATGCCGGGTGCGATCTGGCCCTTCGAGCGCGTCCGTGATCGCAAGGAGCTTAAACCGACAGACCCGATATTCGGGAAGACGCCACGCGAATTGATGAACACCGTCCTTGACGAGCTCAATCTGAAATTCGACCGAGATGGACATGTCCGCACCTGTTACAGTTTGCGGCATACCTATATCTGCCTTCGATTGCTCGACGGCGCTGATATTTATCAGGTCGCCAAGAACTGCCGGACCAGTGTCGAGATGATCGAGAAATATTACGGGCGGCATTTGAAGAACAACATTAATGCCTCGGCAGTCAATGTGCGTAAGACACGACCTAAGCCAGTTACCACCTCAAAGAAGTCTTTGAAGCCAAAGACATAATGTGGGTTCTTGATGTTTTTCGTTGCGTCTCGTGACGACCGCGTTATATGGCTCTCCCAACGCGGGCGTGGTGGAATTGGTAGACGCGCGGGATTCAAAATCCCGTTCCGCAAGGAGTGTGGGTTCGATTCCCACCGCCCGCACCATCTAAATTAGCAGGCTCCGATAAGCCCACCGCACGGTGGGTAGGAGCCTGCATTAGCGGATCGCTCGGGGACGAACGTCCCGCGCTCCGCTTTCGCGAAATGACAATCGCAGGGTATTGTCATGTTGGCCTCAGAAATCCCAGACGGGATTTGGCCATCGCCGCAGATTTACGATACGAAGCGGCATTCCACCTTTGATGATTGATAGGGCGGTATTTTATCGACCGTTTTTGGCGCATTTACGGCCTACAATCCATGGCAATTTTACTGTCCTGAGAGATACGGACAACTATGCAATATAGTCCAAACCATAACTTCAGAAAAATGCCTAACTGCCCGCAACAAATGGTATGGGATTGCGCACTGGGGGTGCCATTCGTATAGTCTATGAAATTACTCAATTTTCTCGCAAGTTTGGATGTTTCCGCTGATCGGGGATTTATTCCAATCTTGCAACTGAAGAACTGAGCAGGAAAGCTAGTTTAAGGGCAAAATTAAATGGCAAATGGGGGAGAGGCGTTCAAACTGATGGTTTCTTCGACCGTGTATGACATCCCATATCTACTGGATCAAATAGAAGCGACGCTGAAGGCTTTTGGCTACCAACCATGGATATCTGCTAAAGGTACGATCCCGGTCGATCCAGATTTGAGCAATTTTGAAAATTGCCTTCGTGCTGTCGACGATTGCGATTTATTTTTTGGGATCGTTACACCGGCATATGGCTCGGGCAAAGAAACGAAAGATGGACAATCAATAACTCATCGCGAATTGCTAGAGGCTATCCGTCTCGACAAGCCGCGTTGGTTCGTTTGCCATGAAAAGGTCATGACGGCTCGTTATCTTCTGAACGATCTTAGCTATGATGGGAATAGTCTCCGCGGACCTAAAGGTCGCGAAAAGCTTAAGCTAAAGCCCGCCCCGTCGATCCTTAAAGACCTGAAAACAATTGACATGCTGGAAGCAGCAACACGTGACGACCTTCCGAATATCAGCGACCGCACTGGCAATTGGGTGCAGCCATATGCCAACGATAAGGATGTACTAACATATATCTCGACTCAATTTGGGCACCGTGATCGTATAGAGCGCATGCTGACCGACCGTGCTGCGCGTCATGTCGCAGCAGCGGGTAATGGCTCAAAGGTGGCTGGCGAGGCAGCACCCGTTGATTTGGGAGGAACCAAAGAATGAGTAAGGGTGATCTGCAAGCGCGTCTCAAAGGGGGCGAAAACGCGAAGACCGAGTTTCTGCGAGGTGCAAAAGTACCGGAGCGTGTAGCCAAGCATGTCTGCGCATTTCTTAATTCGGAATCGGGCGGGATGATAATCTGCGGTATCGACGGCCAGGGCGAGCCAGTCGGAATTAATAGTGCATCTGCCACCGCGAAAGAATTGCAGCTTCAACTCGCTAAGCTAGTGACACCACCAGCGCTATTTTCTGCGAATGTAGAGGTTTTTGACGACAAGGAACTTATCGTCATTGACGTGCCTTCAGGCCCTGATCGTCCCTATGTATTAAATGGCGGTGTTTGGCTGCGCAAAGGTGCGGGCACCGCGCTAGCGGATGCGCAATCTCTGCGTGAGATATTTGCTTTGCAGGCAGAAGAGCCTGAACGATGGGAGCGCCGGTTGTCGGTTTCTATGCTTCATGAGGATATCTCGCTGGATGAGATTATACATTTACGTGATGAAGCGCGCCGCAGCGGACGATTTGACTTTTCTGGTGAAGAGAAGCCGGAAAGCATCCTCGACCGCCTTGCAATGCGGCGCCCGGGCGGTTTCACACAGGCCGCAGACGTGCTCTTCGCAAGTAATCCGTCATTGCGCCATCCGCAAATTAGGGTGCAGTTCATAGCCTATCGCAGCGATGAAGTGGGCGACGACTATGATGACTTTCGGACGCTCGAAGGACCGCTCCTGCGGACTGCGGAAGACGTGACTGATATCCTAATTCGGATGAATCCAATTGCAGCGCAATTCCGCCCTGATGAGATTGAGCGGCTCGACGCGCCACGTTATGCTCGATATGCGCTGCGCGAAGGAGTGGTTAATGCACTCGTACATCGTGATTATGCTTCTTATTCTGGCGGAGTGAAGGTTTCTGTCTACCCGTCACGGATCGAAATTTGGAACACGGGTCGGCTTCCTGATGGTCTGCGACCAGAAGATTTGCCGCGCACTCATCCCTCGATCCTAATTAATCCTGATATTGCACATGCCTTCTTTTTGCGCAGCTTTATGGATAAAGTTGGGCGCGGCGGGCAGCGCCTCGCAGAGGAATGCAAACAGATTGGAGCCCGCCCTCCAGAATGGATTCAGGTTCACGGCGGCGTCCAGCTCACACTATTTGCAGCACTTGGTAAGGAACAGGCGCGTCGCGAACTGCTGAACGATCGGCAACGTGCCTTCATCGAAACCATAGCAGCAGGTGAGAATCTGACAGTCGCAGATTATCAGGGGCGCTTTGCACAAGACGTTTCGGCTCGACAAGCGCGTCGCGACCTGGGTGAGCTAGAGACTTATCGCTTTGTACGGCGCGAAGGTTCGGGACGGTCAACTGTATACCGACGAGTGAATGATTGAGTATACGGACATTTTCCGGACATCGGTGGCGAGTATTGAGTTGCCCGGATCATGTGGCAGCCTCACATTTTCAACAAAGAGGATCGAATTTTTTGTTTTTCCGGACATTCTCCGGACATGCTTGTTGCATCCCAGGTGTGAGTCATCCTGGGTAATATTGAGGCATCACGTCGCTTTTCGGACATCATCCGGACAAGGCGAACAGGCGCAAACATCGGGAACGTGGCAATCTCTGCGCGACACTAAGCCAAGTAGCGCCGATACGGACATTTTGCGGACAGAAATTATGAGGTCTTATAGAGTTTTCAAGGCGAGAATTTTAGCATGTGTTAGCGACTAGCAGGGCTTAGCTAGATATCAACCTAGTGCGACGATAGTATCCTAACGTAACCGTTCCGAATTTCATCATGCTGCTCCGAAGCCAATTACACTTGCAATCGCAAACCCTGCCTCATGACTTGTCGAAATTATCCATTTGGCAATACCCATTTGTGCTGCTTGTGCCTGCGCGTTTCTATGGAGTCTAACCGTTGGTTGACCTGATGCGAGAGTAAGCACTTCGATGTCGAGAAAACCTATGCCATCGCCAAAGCCAGTGCCCAAAGCTTTCATAACGGCCTCCTTTGCAGCAAATCGTCCTGAAAGTTTGGCGGACCGTTCGAAACCGAC
>Ga0114952_1000978_pt1 | contig 26121 bp, 23 predicted proteins | sample SidtaG_2_FD_87303 | JGI IMG/M metagenome (GOLD analysis project Ga0114952, IMG submission 87303) | Marine algal microbial communities from Sidmouth, United Kingdom - Sidmouth_Asex2 metaG | ecosystem: Host-associated > Algae > Red algae > Unclassified | place: Sidmouth, United Kingdom | collected...
CCCAAATGCGTGATGTGCTTTCCATAACTCTCCCCTAAACCCGTATGGCCCAGAGTGTCGCACTACGGGCTTAGTCACGGGAATATGGTTCTTTTACGGCATAAACACTAAACTGGTGACAATTATCTATTATGGTGAATAAAAACCGCATGAAGAAAAACGAACGCGCCGAGCTTTTTCGGCTGCGCCTGAGTGATGCAATGCAGCGCACGAACACCAGCCGCAGCGAGTTGGCGCGCGCCACGGGCGTTGACCGCTCCACCATCGCTACGCTGCTCAATGAACAGGAATTTCGATTGCCCAACGCACATCTGGCAGCCGAGTGTGCGTCCACATTGCAAGTCAGTATCGACTGGTTGCTTGGCCTGACTGACCGCAGTGAAATTAGCGCTACCTTATTATCCACCCAATGCGCCCTAGCCGACGCCAAGCGCACGCCCGCGGATGAGCAATTGGTGAAGTGGCACAAAGAAGCCGCCGGCTACAAGATTCGCCATGTGCCTGCAACCTTCCCCGACATCCTCAAGACTGACGCTGTGCTGGATTTTGAGTATGAGAGTTTTATTGATAAAAGCGCCGCGCAAGCACAGAGCGCCAGCCGTGCAACCGACCACTGGCTGCAAGCACCCGGCTCGGACTATGAGATTTGCCTGCCTTTGCATCAGATAGATTCACTCGTGCACGGCACAGGATATTGGCACGGCTTGAGCGCGCAACATCGCCTTGAGCAAGCGCAGTATTTCATCACGCAATGCCAAGATCGTTATCCCTCATTGCGCACCTATCTGTGCAATTACAAACGTATCTACTCAGCGCCGCTATCGGTTTTTGGCCCACTGCTGGCAGTGGTGTATGTGGGGCGGCAATATTTGGTTTTCCGTGAGCGCCAACAAGTGCAGGCTTTGAGCGAGCACTTTGACTTCTGTGTACGCAACGCTGATGTCGACGCACGCTCGGTACCTGGCTACGTCAATAACCTGATTGAGTCTGCCAAGCTTTAAAAACTATACGCGTGAAATGCGTTATTTAGTTATCGAGTTTTTTGCGCATAAATACAGCCGAAGCGGGGCATATATTAGAAAACTGCTGGCTCTCTGCGATAGCTGCAGGCGCGCTTTCACGCTCTGCCACCACATAAGTAATTCGCTCAAAAAACTCAGCCGCTGTAGTAGTCAACAAGTAGATCACCTCAACCGAGTGCTCTATTGCTGCCTGCTCTGCGTGCGCCACCATCGCAGCACCGAGGCCAGTGTTGCGTTGTGACGGAGCTACCGCCAGTGAGCGCAGCAGCGCACACTTGCCAAACAACTCTAGCGCCACCGTCGCCTGTAAAACCCCTTCTGACCGACAACCAAAAAGCAACAGTTCTGCAGAGTTTAAATCATCAACCGGCAGCTCAGCCAAACGCAAAAAATCGACCACAGCGGGGTCAACATCAAGGGCAACAATGCACGGTTTAATAGACATAACCACAACTCAACACGGGTGTTCAACACACTATATCAAGCACAGTAACAATAAAAAGGCTTTACAGATAAAGTCACCTGAGGCCAAAACGCCATTCACCGACTAAAGCCCTGCTACGTATTGAAGCCTGTGCACATCGCGCGTATGTTGAGACCACTCCACGCACAACAACAAATAACAAAGGCGGCCCATGAAACTCTACACTTTTCCCTCAGCACCAAGCCCACAACGCGTGCATCTGTTGCTCAAAGAAAAAGGTGTCGAAATCCCCTGTGAATTTGTCGATATGAAAAACGTCGCGCATCTCAGCGATGAATACAAAGCGATTAATGCACGCTGCACGGTGCCCGCGCTAGTGTTAGATGATGGCACGGTGATCTCAGAAGTTGTTGCCATCTGTCACTACCTAGAGGCCCTCTACCCTGACGTACCGATGTTTGGCCATGACCCCAAAGAAAAAGCGCTAATCAGCGAGTGGGATCATCGCGTTGAGCTGGAGTGCCTGCTGGGCATTGCCGACGCCCTTCGAAACCGAGGTGATGCTTTTAAAGGCCGTGCGCTGCCGGGCGCTCTGGACTTTGAACAAATACCGGAGTTAGTGCCAAGAGGCATTGCGCGTATTAAAGGCTTTTTTGAAATCCTCGACACACAGCTCGCCAACAACCGCTTTGTTGCTGGCGACACGTTTAGCATGGCCGACATCACAGCGTTTGTGGCGGTTGGGTTTTCTCGTTGGGTCAAAGTTGAAGTGCCTGCTGAGTTGAGCAACGTGCACCGCTGGCACCAAGAAGTCGCCAAACGACCAGCTTTTAGCTAACTCGGAGAACCTCACATTGATCGACTTATACACAGCTTCCACGCCCAATGGTCACAAAGTTTCCTGCACACTCGAGGCGCTGCAAATACCCTACAAAACCATTGCTATTGACCTCTCTGCCGCCGAGCAAAAAACACCCGAGTTTTTAGCGCTTAATCCCAATGGTCGTATTCCGGTAATTGTTGATCATGAACAAGACGGGCTCGCGGTGTTTGAGTCGGGCGCGATCATGGTCTACCTCGCAGAAAAATCTGGGCAACTCTTACCCACTGATATCAAGGGGCGTGCCCAAGTGATGCAGTGGCTGATGTTCCAGATGGGCGGTATAGGCCCGATGATGGGACAAGCGAATGTGTTTTATCGCTACTTCCCACAAAAAATACAACCCGCGATCGACCGCTACCAAAACGAATGCCGTCGCTTGTTCGAAGTGCTAGACACGCAACTAGCCAAGCACGAGTGGCTGGCCGATGAATACTCCATCGCCGACATTGCCAACTGGTGCTGGGTACGCACCTACAAGTGGTCAGGCGCTTCAGTCGAAGGGCTCGACAACCTCAAGCGCTGGCGCGACGCCATGCGCAATCAGCCGGGCATGCTCACTGGCATTGAGGTGCCCGTCCGTATCGAGAGCTTATTAGAAGATGAAAACGCCCAAAAAGACTTTGTTAAAAACGCGCAGAATATCGTCGAGAAATAACTTTGCTAGAGCAGCCAACTAAGCAGCCCATCACCACCGTGCCCAAACAAAACAACAAACCTTGGTGGCTAATAGTCGCGCCGGTTATTTTCTTGTTTTTGTGGGCTGGTGGATACGTGGTCGCCAAGATAGCACTCGCCTACTCGCCACCCATGACACTACTGGTGCTGCGTTATAGCTGTGTACTGCTGCTGATGATGCTGGCCTTTGTCATTGTTCGACCACCGCTGCCCAAAAGCCGAGCCGACTGGGGCCACCTGTTTATCGTTGGCCTGTTGATGCAGAGTGTGTATTTCGGCTTGTGTTATCTGGCGTTTATACAAGGCATTGCGGCGGGCACAGCCGCACTCATCATGTCACTACAGCCAGTGCTTGTCGCTTTGATAGCCTCTCGCTGGGGTAACGAACTGATCACCGCGCGGCACTGGACTGGCTTGGCAATCGCACTCGCGGGCACCACTGCGGTAATTGTCTCCCGTCTAGATTTAGGCACCACAACACTAGGCTTAATATGTGCAGGGCTTGCGTTATTAGGTATTACATCAGCCACCTTATGGGAAAAGCGCTTTGGCACCGCGCACCACCCCATCACCAGTAACCTTATCGGCTATAGCGCAGGCCTTGTCGGTGTTGTACCCATGATGCTGATACTGGAGACACCAACTATCGAGTGGACTTGGGAGTTTGCTGGTGCACTGGCATATTTGGTCATCGGCAACTCACTGATAGCCGTCGGCCTATTGTTGGCCATGATCCGCGCCGGAGAAGTGAGTAAGGTGTCTACGTTGTTGTTTTTAGTGCCACCGCTGACAGCTGTGATGGCATGGCTCACGCTTGGCGAAGCCATGCCTGCAATCGCTTGGGTAGGCCTGGGGCTAGCAGGCTTTGGAGTGATGCTGGCAACCCGCAAAACTTAGGCAAAAACACAGAAACCGTCAACTACCCTGCTTACGCTTCTTCGGTGCTTTTTCCGAATACACGTACGAATCCTCTGGCTCAAACTTAACCAACGGATATGCAGGCCAGAGCACCAGCATTTTTTGGATAACCCGACGCATTGCCGTATCCAACTGACGGTCGGTGACCTCTTCGATGGGGCGGTCGGAGCAGCGCTTGAGCTCTTCACGAGACATCTGCTCCTCAGGATAACGCATCAACATTTGTAGCAGCCGAAAGTCCACGGGGCGAAACATTTCGACACGGCCGTGCAGCGAGGCCGACTCTTCGTAGTTATCAAGCTTGGGAGTTTTCAAAGCTAAAGCGGTGGCCACAATGGTGTTCTCTGAGCAATATTGGATAAGAAAGAGCCAGTACTATGCAGCACAGAGACATGAGGTTCAATAACTGCAGCTATTGCATGTTGGAATAGCACCCAGTGATCCAGCCATCGCATTCGAGGGCACGCTCGACCGGAAACAGCATCCGCTTCCCACGAGCAAAACGGCGTCAGCCGTGCTTTTCCCAAACCCCTCGGCGCGCTTGAGTGAGTATCGCAGGGCGAGCGGGATTAAGAAATGCGAGTGTCTGAGCGAAGCGAGTTTTCGTATTTCCCCGTTCGACCGAGAAACGCAATGATTTTGCGAAGCTAAACAAGCGTGTGGGCGGACACTTTTTGGTTACTTTTTGTTCGTACAAAAAGCGACACGCCCGTGGGGGCGCGTCCCCACATCGAAGCCTCCGAACAAACAACACATCACAAAGCCCCAAAGAGAACCCAAAATCAACCAACCGAAGAACTAGCAGAAAACCGAAAACTCTCAGGCCGAACAAACGCCCGAGAAACCTCCAAAACCTCTCCACTCCGCCCCCACCCCAATCGATCCGCCTGAATCAAAACTGCCCCCACAGCAACATCCAATGCCTTCGCCGCCTCCTCATCCGCAACGCAAGCACTCACGACATCAGTCACCGCCACCACTGGACTCTCTAAGCGATCAGCCATCAGCCGATACAACGAAGCGTTCTCCAGATCGCGCTGACGCAAAAGCCCCCACACCCGATGTGGCAGATACACTCGCTGATACACCACAGGCATTCGGTCAACCAATCGCCGGCGCTTCAACAGCACAGCCTCCCCTTGATCACCGTCAAAGTAGACATCGGTTTGCAAATTGCCGGTGCTCAGCTCAAAGGCCAACACGTGCGTCTGCGGTAGCTTGCCGGTAGCGCGCACCAAGGTATGGAAGTCTGCAAGTTCGCTAAGCGGCTTCACCACAATAGGACTGGCCACTCTAGACACGCGCCCCTGCCCTTTTTCGAGCAAACCTTGCTGCTGCAAAAGCGCTAGCGCTCGGCGCACGGTGGTGCGGCTGGCACCGTAACGCGCTTGCAGCCGCTGCTCCGATGGCAGCTCGGCCTGATGCCGCCACACGCTTCCTAAAAGCTCTTGCGCCATTGTTCGCGCAAGTTGTTGGTATTTAAAATCTGGCAATCGAAAGTTACCCATCCATATTTAGAGATAAGTATTGCAGAAACTCACGATACCAAGCCAATAAAAACCGCTATTTAAACGAATTATTCGTTTGACTTGTCTCTTTTTTATAGCGTCCAATAGAGATCATAAACAAAAACCCAGAGAAGACCGCCATGAGCACAGAAACCCGCGCGAACTCGCTGCGAAACGGCCCAGACGAAAAAGGCATGTTTGGCATTTACGGCGGACAGTTTGTCGCCGAAACGCTGATTCCCAATATTTTGGAGCTGGACAAGGCGTACCGCGAGGCCAAAGCTGATCCGAGCTTTCAGGCAGAGCTAGACCACCTGCACAAGCACTACACCGGTCGTCCCAGCCCCGTGTATTTTGCCGAACGACTGACTGAGCACTTAGGCGGCGCGAAGATCTACTTCAAGCGCGACGAGCTCAACCACACAGGCAGCCACAAGATCAATAACTGCCTTGGGCAAATATTGCTCGCCAAACGCATGGGCAAAACCCGCATCATTGCCGAGACGGGCGCTGGCCAGCACGGCGTAGCATCAGCCACCGTATCGGCGCGCTTTGGCTTGCCGTGTCATGTGTACATGGGCGCTACCGACGTGCAACGACAAGCCCCCAATGTTTTCCGCATGAAGCTACTCGGCGCAGAAGTCACCGGTGTGACATCGGGTGCTGGCACCCTAAAAGACGCCATGAACGAAGCACTGCGCGATTGGGTCACCAATGTACACGATACGTATTACATCATCGGCACCGCCGCTGGCCCACACCCTTACCCTGAGCTAGTGCGTGACTTCCAATCGGTGATCGGAAACGAAGCCAAGCAGCAGATCATGGAGATTGAAGGGCGCTTGCCAGATACCGTAGTCGCCTGTGTGGGCGGCGGCTCAAACGCCATCGGTTTGTTCCACCCCTTTCTCGACGACGAAGGCGTGGAAATAATCGGCGTGGAAGCCGGCGGCAAAGGCTTAGATACCGACAAGCATTGCGCTTCATTGACGGCGGGCAAGCCCGGCGTGCTACACGGCAACCGTACGTACTTATTGCAAGACGAGGACGGCCAAATTGAAGAAGGCCACAGTATCTCGGCAGGCCTCGACTACCCAGGTATTGGGCCAGAGCACAGCTGGTTGCGTGATATGGGACGCGTGAAGTACGTGCCCGCCATGGACGACGAGGCCCTTGAAGCCTTTCAGCTACTGTGTCGCTTGGAGGGTATTATCCCTGCGCTCGAGCCTGCACACGCACTCTCGCACGTAGTAAAAATCGCGCCCACCCTGCCCAAAGATCACATCATCGTGATGAATCTGTGTGGGCGTGGTGACAAAGACGTATTCACCGTGGGCGAAGCCCTCGGCGTGAAACTGTGAGGCCAGAGAACATGAGCAATAGACTAGACACACGATTTGCTGAACTCAAAGCTGAAGGCCGCAGTGCGTTGATCGCCTACGTGTGTGCCGGTGATCCAGACCAAGCCACCGCCACGCAAGGCATTATTGAACTGATAGACGCCGGTGCCGACATCGTAGAAGTAGGCATGCCGTTCACCGACCCAGTAGCCGACGGCCCCAGCATTCAGGCGGCGGCTATTCGCGCCCTGCACGGCGGCCAAAACTCGATAAAAACACTAGAGACCGTACGCCAAGTACGCGCAGCTCACCCTGACACGCCGTTGGTGTTGATGGGATATTACAACCCCATCTACATCTATGGGGTCGAGCGTTTTATGAAAGACGCGGCCGACGCCGGTGTTGACGGCATGATCATCTGCGATCTGCCACCAGAGATGGACTACGAAGCCACGCCATTTGCTGACGCCAACGGCATAGCGCTGATTCGATTTGTCACTCCGGCATCTGACGATGCACGCATCAGTTATGTACTCGAAGGCGCTAAGGGTTTTGTTTATCTCGTTTCCATTGCAGGTATCACCGGCAGCGCTGGACCAGACATGGTGCACGTGCAAAAAAGCATCGATGTCATCAAGTCCAAAACCGACGTACCCGTGTGTGTAGGCTTTGGTGTAAAAACACCCGAGCAAGCCAAAACATTGGGCAAGATAGCCGATGGCGTGATTGTGGGCTCTGCACTGGTGAATGCTATTGCTGACTCACTCGATGACAAAGGCGCAGCCACCGCAAGTACTTCAAAAGCCGCGGCTGGCGTCATCAGCGGTTTGGCAGCAGCTATTCGAGAGAGCTAAAACAAAGCGGTTTTTAGCACCAGCGGCGACACTCTGTGTCGCCGTTTTTTTGCTTGCTCGATACTGCGGCGCGCTTGCCAAATATTCTGCAAAAACACTGCTGCCACGCCGCACCTTGTAGGGCTGACAAAAGCTGACAACATAAAACAGCTGGCAATGTATGCTTTGGTTTTTAAGGCAGCAAAAAGGATTACTCCATGACGCCAACGAGCTACAGCTTTACCACACGTCGAAAAAGCTTATTGCTGAATGCGACCGCAATTGCTTTAACCGTCGCGCTGACCGCATGCAACAACAGTGCACTAGCCACAGACACAGCAGCAAGCAGTGATAAGAGCACGGGCACCAGTGGGTTTGTCAGCACGGGCGTCGCACGCACGGTGACGGATAATCTGTTTGCACCTGGAGGACGGATAGCGGCGGTGGGTGAAATAAGCGACAGCGAAGGCAATAACTGGACGATGCCAGCTGCCACACGCTACACAGACGACACGATGGCGTTTGCACCAGACTTGTATAACAACTACATCTCAGGCCACAGCTACGCTAACAGCCAAGCGGCTCTAGATGCTCTGCAGCCCTCACAAGTGACCGACATTGATGCCTCAGGCGAATTGATCACGGCGTACATTTTTGCTGACAACTATTTTGAGCTGTACATCAACGGCGTCGCTGTGGCAAAAGATCCAATACCCTTCACCGAGTTCAACTCTAACATTGTGCAGTTTCGTGCTGCTATGCCGTTTACTGCAGCATTGCTTTTGGTTGACTGGGAAGAGAACCTCGGCACTGGCACAGAAGCGAATCGCGGTACTAACCAGCACCCAGGCGATGGCGGATTGGTGGCAGTGTTTCATAATGCCAAGGGAGACATTGTTGGTGTGACCGACAACCGCTGGAAAGCACAAACCTTTTACACCTCACCCATTGTCGACCTCAACTGCTTGAGCGAGGAAGGTAATCAACGCCTATCTAACGCGTGCACCGACTCTGCACCCGCAGACTTAAACAGCACCTACGCAGTGCACTGGCATCGCCCTGAGAACTGGACTAGCACCGATTTCGACGACAGCAACTGGCCAGCGGCTGTTGAGTTTAGCAACAACACCGTGGGCGTTAGCAACAAAAGCTCGTATACAAACTTTAGCGATATCTTTGACGCAGCCGAACAAGACGCGCAGTTCATTTGGAGCAGTAATTTAGTTTTGGATAACGAGGTTTTAGTGCGCGGTATTGTGGGTCAATAACAACAGTCGACGACAAGGAGCAGTGCTGAGCCAGTAACTCAGCACTGCTTTATAAAGCTCTAAAGTATCTCGTCTTCGTCGCCATCAAATAGCGGATCATTTTGCAACGCAATATCGTATTGCTCGATATTTTGCTCAAGATCATCTGGCTTGCGCACTTGCACTATATGAAACAAAGCGTCACCTCGGTGCACCAGTGGCAGATTGGTTCTACCAATTATCAGGCCCGAATCAGTGGCGATAATTTGATCTTCTCGCGTGCCCATCGGGTCGGAAATAGTGCCAAGCAAATCGCCTTCTTCGACGGCGTCACCAATCGTTTTAAATGCACGCAGCAACCCACCGTGCGGCGCTCGTGTCCAACGGTTGCGCGTACCCAATAAGGTTTTGACTACCTTACGCGTGCGTGCAGGCAGCATATCCATGCTTCGCATTACGCGCAAAATACCTCGCAGGCCCACTCGGATAGCCGTTTCATCGTAGCGAAGTGCTTCACCCGCTTCGTATAGCAACATATCAATGCCGATCTTCTGGGCTGACTCACGTAAAGAACCCGGCAATACCTTGGACATCATGTACACCGGCGCGCCAAACTCACGCGCTAGCTTTTGTGCCGAAGGCTGATCTGGGCTGACACGGATTTGCGGCAGATTGGTACGGTGAACCGCAGCTGAGTGCAAATCTATTGCAAGGTCGACCCTTGCCACCACTTGTTCGAGGAAGATCGCAGCAAGCTGAGACGCCAATGAGCCAGTAGAGTTGCCCGGAAATACGCGGTTGAGATCTCGGCGATCAGGCAAATACCGAGAATGCGTTTGGAAACCAAAGGCGTTGACGATGGGCACCACTAACAGCGTGCCACGTAGGTTCTTCAGTGCTTTTTCGCCCAATAAACGCCGGATAATCTCAACGCCGATAATTTCGTCTCCGTGTACGGCCGCACACACCAGCATAGATGGGCCAGGCCTGCGCCCGTGAATAACGTGTACAGGCAATGTCACCGGTGTATGGTCGATCAAGGTGCCAACCGGCAATTCGACCGTTAGGCGTTCACCTGGGCCAATGGATTGTCCAGCGTACTGAAAGGCTTCACGCGCCAAGGTCTAGCCCTTCTCTCGAGTTTTGGTTTTGTTAGGCGCTGCGTTTTTAACCAAGAAATCAATAATGGCACCAGCCACATCTACACCGGTTGCAGCTTCGATGCCTTCAAGGCCGGGCGAAGAGTTAACCTCCATCACCACAGGGCCATGATTAGAGCGCAGCAAGTCTACGCCGGCCACATTCAGTCCCATGCGTTTGGCTGAACGAATTGCAGTGGAGCGCTCTTCGGGGCTGATGCGAATACCTTTTGAACTGCCACCACGGTGTAGGTTAGAACGGAAGTCACCCTCTGCACCCGAGCGCTCCATTGCGGCAATGACTTTGCCGCCAACCACAATGATACGAATATCGCTGTTGCCCGCCTCTTTGATGAACTCTTGCACCAAGATATTCACGTTAGCACCACGGAAAGCCTCGATGATCGAACGAGCGGAGTTATTTGTCTCGGCGAGTACCACCCCAATGCCCTGCGTGCCTTCCAATAGTTTAATCACCACCGGCGCCCCGCCGACCATCTCCAAGACTTGGTCTGTTTGTTTTGGGTCATGAGCAAAAGCAGTCACCGGCAAACCAACACCCGCTTGCGCCAACAGCTGCATGGATCGCAACTTATCGCGCGATCGACCAATAGCAACTGATTCGTTTAGGGGGTAAACGCCCATCATTTCAAACTGGCGCAAAACCGCCAACCCGTAAAAAGTGATCGACGCACCGATGCGTGGTATGACCGCGTCATACAGTGGCAGCTTTTCACTGTTATAAAACAATTCAGGCCGACGCGAGGTGATGTTCATCGTCACACGTAAGGTGTTAATAATATCTAAGGTGTGCCCTCGCTCTTCAGCGGCCTCTATCAAACGCCGATGCGAGTACAACTTTGGGTTGCGCGCCATCATTGCAATTTTCATTAATCATCTCCGTTGATAACAGGTAGGTCTTTTAAAAAGGAACGCCCTGGATTAATCGTGAGCTTGCGCCCGCGCACCGATGTGCGACCTAATATTATGGGGTTGAGCATGTTCTCGCGGTTACTTAGCGCTACGTCTATATCCCAGCGCTGATCGCCTAAAACCATACAGGTACGAACGATGGTTCGAGTCTCCGGCACACCGCCAGTATTTCGCACTCTGCGATGTCCATGCACAGGCAGCGTTATGCGCCGATTCCCATCAAAAGGCAATATAAAATTCACCATTTCTACGCCATCTACAGTTTGATAGCTGATTTCCGTTGCATACAGCGCTGCTGTGCGCGCACCGGTGTCTATTTTGGCGCGAAGTTTGGTTAACCCTAATTCGGGTAAGGCTATCCATTCACGCCAACCGATGACATTGGCTGAAGGGCTTATACTGCTAGGTGAAGCGCTAACGCTCATAATTGAACCGCAATCTAAGAGAGAAATAACCTCGCAGTCTAACGCAGTATCAACGGTTTTAAGCAAAGGAAATATCACCCAAAAAAACGCCAAAAATTAAGTGCGTGGATTTTGGCTTTCCTTGCTTTCACAAAGCACTACAGCTAGCTCAGCTACAATCTCTAGCATCGCAGCAATCAGTTAAATTGAACTACTTAGCCATCAATCGACAATCAGGATAAAACACATGACGCAGAAAATTACCGTCGAAAAACCGCTTGTGGTACTGCACGGCGACGAAATGGCACAAATAGCCTTTGATCGTATCTTAGAGCAGTTTGTACACAAGTATCTTGATATTCCGCTGGTTGAGATCGACCTCTCGGCGGAAAAACGACTACTGAGCAATGGCCAAGTAGTGATAGACGCCATTGATGCACTAAAAGAACACGGTGTCGGCATCAAAAACGCTGGCATGACTGTCAACCGCGATCAACTTGACGAATTGCTGGCCAAACATAGCCATGTAAAAGAAGACGACTTACATCGCTTGGCGACTAAATCCCCCAACGGGGCTATTCGCAAGGGCATCGGCGGCAACATTATGCGCGAGGACATTCAGTTCCGGAACATTGAGGTCAAACGCCCCAACTGGATCGGCCGCGATATCGATGTATTCACCATGGAAAACGGCGGTATCAAACACAGTTTTAACGAACTTTCGAAAGCCACGGGTATCGTAAAATTGATGTTTGTGGGCAGTAGTGGTGACCCGGTCGAGCTGCACCGACGCAAGATCAATCTTGGTGACCCATGGCTTCTAGCTACTAACGATATGGAAGACGTTCGTGCTTGGGCTCATGCGTTTTTCACTCGTGCAATCGATGAAAAACGCGATGCTTACCTCGGTCTAAAGGACACCGTGATCTCTGGCTATGACGGCGTGATGCGCGAAGCCATCGAAGATATCTATGAGCGCGATTACCAAGCCAAATTTTCTGAACTAAACTTGGCCTACCACTACGAGCTCATCGATGCTCAGGCCGCGCGTATTGTCGCAAATCCACCGGAACGTGCGCTCTGGGGAGTGCCAGACAACACCTCCGGTCGCAAGTTATACAAGCTTGTGAACCAACTAAAAATAAGCGGCATTCCCAGTCGCCAAGCCGCTGTCTCTATCTCGCGTATGAGCGCCGGTGGTGGTGATCAGTACGGCAGTTTCAATATGCCTGTTGAGGAAGACGGTTTTTTAAAAGTTGTTTTGGACGGCGAAGAGAAACACGCGCGCGCAGTTAAAAAAGGCGACCCGCTGTTATTTATGTCTAATGATCGCGAGTCGATAAAAGACTGGGTTGGTCAAGTATTTCGTGATGCTTCGGTCAACGACAAAGAAGTTTACTTTGGTTTAAAACGCGAATACATGCAGTATGACGACGTGTTCAGTAATGTCATTGCGGAAGTGCGCTTAGAGCTAGCCAAACGCGACACACCACCGCCTTCCTTTATGATTATGCGCCCGTCTAGCCAATTGAAAAAGATGATCACTGACCCACCGCGCAATGCACTCTACCCAGCGCAAAACTTGGACGGAGATATTTTCTCCGACATCTCAGCAGCACTGGGCGGTAGTTTGGCCACGGCCAGTTCAATCATCGAGAGCAAAGACGGCACCATGCTCTTTGAGGCTCCGCATGGTACAGCACACGACCTGTATTTAAAGTACCTAGAGAGTGACGGCAAAGAGGCGCTATTTAATTCCTCTGCCCTGCTATATGCACTGGCCAATGCGCTGAACACCATCGGCAAACGTGGGCAAAATAGCGAACTATCAACCTACGCTGATGCGCTAAAACTGGCTCTCATCGACACCGTTGATCAAGGAATTATCACTGGCGATATCAAGGGAAAAACAACAGATCCTTCGAGTGAAAAACTAGTGGATATGTTTGGATTTCTCGATGCTGTTGAAGCAAACTTAAGCCTCTAGTTGCAACCGCGGTGCACTGTCAGCCTCGCCTGACAGGCATCGTTTTGTAAGGATTAGTCACGAAGGCTTCAAATCAACTCTCGCGCTGCCTACTATAAACTCACCACTGACACGCGTGTTCAGTGCTGAGTTTTCTTTTTAGAGTTGGATATAAAAATGAGCAGCTTGCGAACACTTACCACGGTGCTATTAACGCTTTGCGCGGCAACGACAAACGCCACTGACGGCTTAGCGCTCAGCAGCCCTGCGCTCACAGACTCCGGCCCTTTGCCCACAGCATATACCTGCGATGGAGAGAGTCTATCGCCTCCCTTAAGCTGGACTGGAGTACCTGAGCATGCAAAGTCACTGGTGTTCATCATGGACCATAAACCCAAGCCTCGAGAGGAGACGCAAGCCCAAGCAAGCGAGCTGCGCTGGTATTGGGTCATGTATAACGCTCCTGTCGATGTAACGAGCATCGATGCCGGGCACAGTATTGGCACCCTTGGAAGCAATGTTGTCAACGGCCAAAATCAATATGCTGCCCCCTGCTCCAAAGGCCCAGGCATCAAACAATACACCATCCACTTTTATGCCCTGTCTGACACTATCGAATTCCCACCTAATACCTTAGTCACAGAAAAACTACTTCGCGAAAAAATAGAGCCTCTAGTTATAGAAAAAACAGAGCTGTCTTTTAGTGTGGAGCGAGAAGGCAATCATTTGGATACTGCGAGCGCAGAGAAAAAACCAGAGGAACTCAAAGCTCCGCCCCGACCCGCTAACAAAGACGAACGACCACCGGAGCCCGCCGGTCGTGATCTCATAACTCCTACTCCGAAAGAGAGTATCGATAGCGAAGCTTGCACCACAATACAAGCCTCTGTAGAGCAGGCCGGCTTTGACAGTGTTTCGGTTACTTGCGACACAACCTACGCCTACGTTCAGTCAAACACATACCCCGACCATGAATTAATGACGGGTATTGTCGGTACAAACGAGCAAATCCCCGTACCAACAGTAGGCTATGCCGCTCCCATACTGCTCGCACCACAATTAGCTGACAAGAGAACAAGCATCGACGCGGCGCTTGGTATCGCAGTTAACGGTGTACCTATCTACGACTATTCCGCTCAAGGCGAGCTAGACGTCACACAATACGATGCAACAAAAGACACCGTGCTTTTGGGGCAACTCGATCACTGTGGAGGCCACGCTGGACGGGGTGATGACTATCATTATCACGCCAAGCCCACGTGTATGTTGCAGACCATGAAGAACGTTAGCGACGACAGCATTTTGGGCTGGGCATACGACGGCTACCCCTTGTTTGGTGACAACAATCCAAACGGCTCAGTGATATCTGACGGTGAGCTGGACGCATGCAACGGCCAGACCGACAGCACTTTTGGCTACCGCTATCACACTTCCGCCAAACCACCGTATATCCTGCAATGCCTTGTGGGCAAGGTTGACACCAGCGTTTTACCAAGAGTACCACCCTTGCAAGGTAGCGACATCCGAGCAAACCTAAAACCTCCCAGAGAGGGCGTGCAAAACTTACTACACACAGAGTCGGCTGACGGCACAAGAACGCTCAGCTACTTCTATCAAGGCGAAGAGTATTACACGCGGTTTACGCCTTCAACATCTAAAGCGCATTGTTATGACTTCGAACAAAAGACCATCAGCAACGGTGGCGCTGTTGAGAACGGAAGCTTTTGTCGCTAAGGAAGAAGGAATAAATTTATGCACATTCGCGTGTTTGGTACTGCAATCTGTACCTACTTCTGCATCGCCACTTTGCTCGTTCAAGCCACAGCCTATGCCCACACGTCACAGCACAACTCGGCTCAAATCATACTGCGTGATGGCCAAGTTGAAGTTCGCTTGTTGATCGACACCAGACACTGGGCAGACAAACTCCAAGACCCGCAGAGCTGGCTTTTGGGGGACACCGAAACTTTGCTGACTGAAGAAGACATGGCGACCGAAGCATTAGTCATCAAGCTATTTGATGTTTTGCTCGATAACACAGCTATCCAGTTAAACGATGAAGATCTACAACTGGAAAAGGCGCCGATAGCACATGAATTAGAACACAAGCAAGCACATGGCCTTCCGTCAGAATATAGGCTATCCGCCAAACACAGCAACGCTGATCTTAAGACGCTATCGATACAATTCCCCGCCTCTCTGGGCAAAGTGAATGTTTCCATAGCAAAGCCAGTGTATGGCGTTGCTGAACAAGGCGAGTTCACGAGGTTTCAGCTGCCATAAACTGGCGCGCGAGCAACACTAACACTTGTGACAGCTTGCTCTACCGATGCCTAGCGGAGCAAATTCAATCTAGGATTGGATTATTTTTTCCCATAAAAAACGGGCCCTTAAGGGCCCGTTTTTTAAGCTACAAATTTTTCTAGCGCTTCATGGCCGCAAAAAATTCATCGTTGGTCTTGGTGTGCTGGAAGCGACCCAACAAGAATTCCATCGATTCGATTTCATCCATTGGGTGTACAAACTTGCGTAAAATCCAGATTTTTTGCAAATCTTCTGGGCTCATCAGCAATTCTTCACGGCGTGTGCCAGAACGATTGACGTTGATGGCAGGGAAAACACGCTTCTCAGCGATGCGACGGTCAAGATGCAATTCCATGTTGCCCGTGCCTTTGAACTCTTCAAAGATCACTTCGTCCATCTTAGAGCCAGTGTCGACCAACGCCGTAGCGAGGATAGTCAGACTGCCGCCCTCTTCGATGTTACGTGCTGCACCAAAAAAGCGCTTGGGACGCTGCAATGCGTTGGCGTCCACACCACCTGTGAGCACCTTGCCTGAGCTAGGAGCAACCGTGTTATAGGCACGCGCCAGACGTGTAATTGAGTCGAGCAGGATAACCACATCCTTTTTGTGCTCGACCAAACGCTTGGCTTTTTCGATAACCATCTCAGCCACTTGTACGTGCCGCGTTGCAGGCTCGTCAAAGGTACTGGAGACAACTTCGCCGCGCACCATGCGCTCCATCTCGGTGACTTCCTCAGGACGCTCATCAATCAGCAGTACGATCACATAACACTCTGGGTGATTTGTGGTGATGCTGGTGGCGAGATTCTGGAGGATCATTGTTTTACCGGCCTTGGGCGGTGAAACAATCAGGCCGCGCTGGCCTTTTCCGAAGGGGGAGACTACATCGATGATACGAGCGGTGAGGTCTTCTGTACTGCCGTTGCCCTGCTCCATCGTCAAGCGCTCGGTGGCGTGCAACGGAGTTAGGTTTTCGAAGAGTACTTTGTTCTTTGCTTGTTCTGGTGGCCCGAAATTGATTTCGTCCACCTTGAGAAGTGCAAAATATCGCTCGCCTTCTTTAGGGGGGCGGATCTTGCCGTCAATAGTGTCGCCAGTGCGCAGATTAAAGCGTCTTATCTGGCTAGGCGAGACGTAAATATCGTCCGGCCCTGCAAGATAGGACGAATCTGCTGAGCGCAGAAAGCCAAAACCATCTTGCAATATCTCCAAGACACCGCCGCCGAAAATATCTTCACCCTTTTTGGCCTTGGCCTTGAGGATAGAAAAGATAATGTCCTGCTTGCGAGATCGAGCGATGTTGTCAATGCCAGAGGCTTGAGCAAGCTCGATCAGCTCGGAGGGTGATTTCTTTTTGAGATCACTTAAGTTCATAGAAGGCGTGTTCGGATCCTGTTTAGAATCTCGGTTCGCGCTGTTTTCCTGGCTATTTGCCGGATTTTTTGAAGGGTTTCTTCTGGCCACTTGGAGATATTTTTTTAATTTAGGAAAGTAATAAGGTGTCGGCGAGCGCCGAGACGTATATACGGGAAATTCGGGTACTTAAGAAGGCTAGCTGGGCTGAAATGCCCGAAATCTGAGCTAACTTTAGCACTAAACTTCCTATGCGTCTAGTACGGTAATTTGCATAATCACGACACAAAAAATTAGTCGCGAAACGCAAAGCTCGGCACCCCGAGCGTAGGCTTCTAGCGTAAAGGTTCGAACCAACCGAAACACATACGCATTGTTACAAAACCTACCTAAACTACTCGCAAAAACTGCGCCGCTCGCACAGCCTTAGCGGTAATTCAGTCGAAAATCTTAGATATTTTCGTTGATAAAGGCTTCTAGCTGCGACTTTGACAAAGCGCCGACCTTGGTATCTGCCACTTCACCATCTTTAAACAGCATCAGTGTTGGGATACCGCGAATGCCATAACGCGGTGGCGTATTGGGATTCTCGTCGATGTTGAGTTTGGCCACTTTGATTTTGTCACCGTATTCGGCAGCAACTTCTTCGAGGATTGGACCAATCATTTTGCAGGGACCACACCATTCTGCCCAGTAGTCAACGAGGACTGGCGTAGATGACTGCAATACGTCGGTGTCAAAAGATGCGTCGGACAAGCTGGCAATTGTGCTCATTAGTAAATCTCCACTAATTCATTAGGGTTGGGCTTTGAGATGCGCCGCAAGGTCCAGTGTGAGAGATCGCTGGAGAACAAGAGTTCAATCCAGTGCGATCGTTCCGCTAGATACCGACGGCCATCTGCTCGACTTCCAACTATTTGGGGGCTCACGCTACAGAAACAACAGCTGCGAAGCGAAATTGGAGTTTGCTGCGAAATGCCAGCATGGAAGTCGAAAAAGAGTTGTCTAGCCATTTATTGGCTAGCACCCCAGACACTCTACATTATACGCAACTCAACGGTAGTTTTGCGTTATGCTTTGGGTATGGAAGAAACCAATACTAACACACCCTCATTCTCCAGTTTTGAATTGCCAGAATCCTTGCAGCAAGGATTACGCGACCTCGGCTTCAGCAACTGCACCGAAATCCAGGCGCTGTCCCTGCCCATCGCGTTGCAGGGCAAAGACGTCACCGGCCAAGCCCAGACAGGCACCGGAAAAACCGCTGCCTTCTTGATAGCTACTTACGCCCACTTACTCAAGAACCCCACGAGTGAAGACCGTAAAGACAATCAAGTACGCGCACTGATCGTCGCACCAACTCGCGAACTGGCCATTCAAATCCATAAAGACGCCCTACAGCTCGGTGCTCACACTGGTCTCAGCCTTGGCCTAGCCTACGGTGGCGTGGACTACGAAAAACAACGCGCACAGCTCGCCGAAGGCGTCGACATATTAGTCGGAACGCCCGGCCGCATCATCGACTACCTAAAGCAAGGCGTCTTTGATCTGAAGCTCGGCCAAGTGATCGTGCTCGATGAAGCGGATCGTATGTTTGATCTCGGCTTTATCGCTGACATCCGGTTCCTCTTACGCCGTATGCCCGAACCCAAGCAGCGCCTCAGCATGCTCTTCTCAGCCACGTTGTCACAACGCGTGTTAGAGCTTGCATATGAGCACATGAACGATCCAGAGAGCGTAAAAACCGAGTCGGACCAGATGACAGCCGAGAAAGTCGTGCAGTCGCTCTATCATCCGGCCAAAGAAGAAAAGAACCAACTGCTCGTGCATTTGCTGCGCGAGATGAAGCCAGAGCGTTCGATGGTTTTTGTGAACACCAAAGTAGTCGCCGACAGATTGCTTGGTGCACTGCTCGGCAATGGCTTCAAGGCAGACGTTTTGTCGGGCGATGTTCGCCAGAACAAACGCCAGCGATTACTAGGTGATTTTGAAGCAGGCAAAATTGATATCTTGATAGGCACCGACGTCGCGGCTCGTGGCCTACACGTGCCAGGTGTCACGCACGTTTTCAACTACGACTTGCCGCAACAAGAAGAAGACTACGTACATCGCATTGGCCGCACCGCGCGTGCCGGCGCCTTTGGTGAAGCAATCAGTTTCGCCTGCGAAGAATACGCTTTCTCTTTGCCGACTATTCAGGAATACATCGGCCAAACTATCGAAACAAAACCAATCACTAACGCTATGCTGCCGGAGCTTGAAAAGCCTGTTCGCATCAAGCGCGATCCACCGCCTAACCGCGACGGTAAAGGCGGTAAATCCTCCGGTGGTGGTCGCAGCTCCAATAGTAGAGGCGGCAATCGCAGCTCGGGTGATGGTCGCCGTTCTGGTGGCGGCGGACGCGGTGGAGACAATCGCAACCGTGGCGACAAGCCCCCGAAGAAAGACCAAGACACTGCGGCAGAAGCAGAAGTTAAGAGCAGCCAGAACACCGGTCCAAACGCTGAAAACAACAAGTCAGAGAACGGCGAAACGCGCAAGCGTCCACGCCGTCGTGGCGGCCGCAACCGCAACAAGAACCGCGAGCAAAACGCCAATACTGCTGAAGGCGCACAGTCTCAACAGCAAAAGCCAAGCGCTGAGTCCGGTGAAGGCCAAAGCAGCAACAAACCACGCAGAAGCCGCAGCAGTAGAAATCGCTACAACCGCGACGGCCGTAAGCCTCGTCAAGACAACGCTGGCCAGGAAAACAAAAACCAAAACTCCGGCGCTAAACAGCAAGGCAGTAGCGGCAACAACACTAAACCAGCCGCAAAACCAACTGAATCCGGCGGGTTGTTCGGCAAGCTCAAATCTGCTGCCAAGAAGATCTTCGGTAACTAGGGAGCCGCCCTACCACCGAAAGCTAAAAGGTGCCCCTTGGGCACCTTTTTTTTGGCCATCAATTTGTTAGTGGCCTGGCGGGCAATGAGTAACTCCTGCATCATGCACCGCCTCATAAAAAAAGCGCCACAAGGGCGCTTTTATCAACGGCGATCGCTTTAAGCCATCAAGTTTCTTGACCGTGATACAAACGCACCACGTGCTTGGCCTCGGTAAAAAACAACCAGCGCTCCACAGCATGCCCTGCCAACAACAACATCAAGGCCAACGGCGCAGCACCTATGCCTATTGCGGCGGCAGGCAATAACAAACTAAAAACGAAGACCAACAGTCGCAGCATTTTGAGCTTTTCGGGCTCAACACGCCCACCAAACTCTCGCGTGAGAAAAGTGCTACCGGAGTGACCAGTCTCCAACAGCTTGACGCCCATTACCGATCCACCCAGACCCGTAGCATTACTTAGATCGACGGTTGCCGGCTTGCCGATCATCGCGTAGTAGGCGAACTTTACAGCCGCCGCCGCCAGCAACAGCAACCAAACCATGGGCCACGCTGCATTAAACATTACCGCAAATGCCAAGGTGCCGGCACTACAACCCGCCAACAAATAATAGGCGGGAGTAAACGGCGTATGCCACTGACGGATAGTTTTTAAACAGGCGTAAATCATACCGGTTGAGTACAGGGTAAGCAGTGCTAAAAGACCAAGCAGCCCGGCCAGCAAACTGCTAGCGCCTGTGTCAACCCCTATCAGCCACAGTAAAAATGCAAGCACCATAACAACAACGGCAAGCACGGCCTCACGAGACAACCACGAGGTGCGAAACCGCATCCACGCTCGCCAAGCATTTTTGGGGTTGGTGAGATGAAAAGAGGAAGAAGCCAAGCCCGCAACCAAGGCCAAGGTCGAGACGACTAACCAAAGGCTAGCATCGCTGGCACTAGGCTGCCATGCACCGATCACCCACCATAACCCGCCGACAGCATAAAGCCCCAAGCCTAAACCCGAGACTACTGTAAAAAATATAACCGACTTTGCAGGATGCACTTCAGCTCTCCTTCTGTTGTTTAGTCATCCAGCCGCTCAACTTATCGAGTAAACCGGTGGAGCCAGAAACTTGCTCGGCCACGGGTGCCGCTTCACGTTGTCGCGGCGGCAAGTAACGATTAGTTGGTGCGTAACCCAGCTCAGGCATCAGCTGATAACCACCACGCTCTTTGACCAACTGGCTGACATTAGACTCAGCGTCATCAAAATCACCAAAGTGACGTGCATTGGAAGGACAGGTCATGACACAACTGGGCAAGCGCTCGCTCTCGGGCAACTGCTGGTCGTAGATACGGTCCACACAGAGTGTGCATTTTTTCATCGTGCCACTGCTGCGATCTATCTCACGTGCACCGTAAGGGCAAGCCCAAGAGCAGTAATTACAACCCATGCACTTCTCTTGATCTATCAGCACAATGCCATCTTCTTCGCGTTTATAACTGGCACCTGTAGGACACACATCAACACAGGCCGCGTCCTCACAGTGCATACAAGACATGGGGAAGTTGACGGTTTTATTGTCGGGATAGTTACCCACTTCATAACTTCGAATACGGTTAAACCACACACCCTCTGGGTCGGGGCCGTAGGGGTTCATATCCGTCAGCGGACCCGTTGTGCCCGATGTATTCCACTGCTTGCAAGACACCGCGCAACCATGACAACCCACACACACGTCTAAATCTATAACTAAGCCGAGTTTCATTAATCTTTACCTCGTGAGAGCACATCCGCTAGGGGTCGTTGCAAATTGACGGCATCGTGTGAATGGTGCTCAACTTTATCGGGTAACTCGGGCGCATTAGGCAGCTTTTGCAGAGTATCTGCCAATGGCCAAAAGCCTTCTTCGTCTTCGGCAGCTGCAGTGATTTTGACCCGCAAGTCGTACCAAGCTGCCTGCCCAGTGACAGGGTCAGAATTGGTATATCTATCACCGTCAGCGCCATTGGGCAGCAATTCGCGAATCAGATGATTCATCAAAAAGCCTTTCTGGGACTCAGGCGCCTTTGCATCCAAGCCCCACGCACCAGACTGCTTGCCAATAGCATTCCAAGTCCAGACCGTGTCGCTCTGCACACCTTCCATCAATTTGAGCTGGACGCGAATTTTGCCGTTATGCGACTCGACCCAAACCCAAGACTCGTCTTTTAGACCTAGCTCATCGCCACGCGCACGATTCATAAACAGCATGTTCTGGTGGTTGATTTGGCGCAGCCACGCATTTTGAGAATCCCAGCTGTGGTACATGTACATAGGCCGCTGATTGACGGCATGGAACGGATACTCTTCGCAGTCGATACGCTGCTCTTCTAGTGGTGCATACCACATAGGCAGGGGATCAAAATATTCGTTCAAGCGCTGTTTATCGTCTTCTTTTTCGGGGCATGGTCCGTCATACAAGCCCTGCCCTGCCAAACGAAACTTTTGCAGTATCTCGCTGTAGAGATCCATCACGATTGGGCCGTCGTGGCCATTAAAGCCTACGGATTTTGACCACGCTAAGTAGTCTTTATTTGCAAAGCGGTAATAACGGTGCTCTGGCTTGAGGTCAACCTGATGAAAGCAACCGTTCTCAGCATAACGGTCCCATTGTTCTTTGTTGGGCGCACCCACCAGCGATTGGTCTTGGTTCTCACCACGCCAACCCGCTAAAAAACCAATGCTGGGCGCTTTTTCCCAGTTGGTGATGAACTCTTTATAACCTGTGTATTTTGGCTTACCTTCGTCGTCTACCAGTGCTGGAAAGCCAAGTCGCGTCCCCACATCTAACATCACTTCTTGCCATGGGCGAACGTCTCGGTCTGGCTCAACAATGGGCTGGCGTATAGCATCACAAAAAGCATGCGGCTCGCTGATCGGACGATCCAAACCCGAGATCGTATCGAAGCGCTCCAGATAAGTTGTGTCTGGCAAAACCAAATCACTGTAGTGCACCATCTCCGAATCAAACGCGTCCACCGTGACAATAAACGGGATTTTATACTCGCCGTCGTCGTTGCGCGTGGTCAACATGCGCTGCACTTCAGAGGTGTTCATGCTGGAGTTCCACGCCATATTGGCCATAAAAAACATCAGCGTGTCGATGGTGTAGGGATCACCGCGAAAAGCGTTGGTGACCACCATGTGCATCAAGCCATGGTTAGCCAGCGGCGCATCCCAGCTGTAGGCTTTGTCGATGCGCTTGGGCCCGCCATTTTCGTCCAATACCAAATCTTCTGGCTGCACCGGGAAACCCAGCGGCGGAGATTTCAAAGGAGTGTTGGGGGCCGAGTCTTTGGCCGGGCGAACAGGTGGCGGCAAATGACGCGGAAACGGCGGTTTGGCCAAGTGTGATCCGGGGGAGTCAACGGCGCCGAGCAGTATTTGCAACATGTGCAGTGCACGCGCTGTCTGAAAACCATTGCTGTGTGCGGATATACCGCGCATTGCATGCATGGCGACAGGACGGCCAATAAACTGCTCGTGGTGACGACCGGCCCAATCGACCCAAGGCGTGTCGATGGTGATGCTCTCTTGAAAAGCGACATGCGCCATTTCAAGCGCTAAGCGTTCGATCGTCTCCGCGCTAATACCACAGCGCTCAGCTACGGCTTCAGGCGCATATTCATCCGCTAAGTAGCGCTCTGCCATCAGCGTCATAACTGTTTTGACTGTGCGGCCATCGTCGGTGCTGTATTCGCCAAACAACGCAGGCTTGCAGTGCACATCCGCCCAGCGCACAAAGCCATTGTCACGCTGGCTCCAGGTCAATGGCTCTTCTTCGTCGTCACGCAGCAGCAGGCCATCACCCACCTGCCCAGGCGTGCATACCACCAACTGAGCAGCGTTGGTGTAGCGCAAGACAAACTCCCAATCAAATTGGTCGTTTTTCAGCAGTACATGCACCATGGCCAATGCCATCAGGCCGTCAGTGCCGGGACGTATAGGCACCCACTCGTCGGCGATAGCCTGATAGCCGGTGCGCACAGGATTGACCGCCACGAATTTGGCGCCACGACGTTTGAGTTTCTCAAGTCCAATTTTGATTGGATTGGAGGCGTGGTCTTCAGCGACGCCCCACATCATAAAATACTTGGCGTGATCCCAGTCGGGGTCACCAAACTCCCAAAAGGCATGGCCAGTGGTATACAGGCCCGCGGCGGCCATGTTGACCGAGCAAAAACCACCATGCGCCGCCCAGTTCAGCGTGCCAAACTGCTGCGCCCAAAACCCTGTCAGCGCCTGCATTTGATCGCGACCAGTGAAATACGCCAGCTTGTTTGGGTCAGTGTTGCGAATGTGGCGCAATCGTTCAGTGAGGGTGCTGATCGCCTCTTCCCAGCTGATGGGCTCAAACTCGCCCGTGCCGCGCTCCGAGCCAGCTTTGCGCTTCATCGGCTGTTGCAGTTTTGCCGGCGAGAGCTGCTTCATGATGCCCGCATTGCCCTTGGCGCACAGCACACCCTTATTGACGGGGTGATCTGGATTGCCTTGGATATACCGGATTTCACCTTCTTCCAGCGTGACTTTAATACCGCAGCGACAAGCACACATATAACAAGTAGTGGTCTTCTGCGTCTGCCGGCTGTGGTCTTCAAAGGCGGCGGGGTTAGTCATGTGTGTGCTCCTAGGTGTGGGCGGAGAAACGGCGTTTTATTTTAAGCTTTTGCCACTGGAGCCTTTGTAGCGACAAACGCTCAAGGCCTCGGCGAATAAAAACCTACGCATTATAGTTCCAAGCTACTGAGAATAGTTAGTTAACGCAAATCAAGAGAGGGCCAGAGGGCCACATAAGCTGCGGCCAACACAATGCAGATCAACAACGAGACGAGCAGCGTACGTGGCTGTTTTCACCTATTGCAGCCTCACCAACGGAGCTCAGTACCTACAAGCCCTCATTTAAATCCATTCAGATCAGTTAGGACTCTCCAGTCCTACCCTAAGTGAGGAATGTCACTCTGCACGCGTGTATACCATGATACGTTTATTCTGAAATGAACCATCAGAGCTCGTTGCGCCGGCGCAGTCTAGCAGCAGAACATCGGCTAGCCAGTGCGGCCCCGAACTCAACTTCAGCGGGAAGATGACCATGAATGGACTACTTGCGTCACTCACTAAGTTCAGCTCTTTCGCCTTGATATTGGGTGCTGCTTACAGCGCCACGGCCAGCGCGGAGGACTACCAGCCAATCGACGCCAAAGTAGTCGATATCCAATACGCCGGTGGGCAAAGTTTCTTTGTGCGCTGGGAAACCTACAACTGGGTTGACGACAACTACAATGACCCACGAAGCAGCGTCGTAAGCCCGTCCAAAGGCCCATTCAAAGACAAGTACATCTACCGGCGTCACTCCCTCTTCGCCCGTGAGATTGGCGGAGAATATTTTTTAGTCAAAGATTTGGGCTCAACAACAGATCGCACTTGGTCTGGGCAAATCCCGCAGCTCAACGAATACAACCCACTGCAATTCCAAGTACGAGAGCAGCACGTTGACACAGGTGCATACAGCTCAGGCGAACAAGCGCCCGGTAAAATAATTGATCTGAGCAACATAGACCTTCCGCCCTCTTTTGAACACAAGGGCGACCAGCTCGACCTAAGTTTTGAACCGCAATCTGGTGTGGTCAATCTATTCGAGGTAGATGATTGGGCCAGCAACTACAGTGATGGCGGCGACAACTCTCAAGAAGTTTTTGTAGAAAAGTTATACATGCTGCAAAAGGGTATCGAAGGCTACCTATTCGACACAAACCCCAATCAGCTTTTTGGTGCTTATGCGACAAGGGACACCCCAGCAGACGGCTTTGTCGTGTTCCAAGCGTGCGACGTCAGCCGCTACACGACGAGGGGTTGGATGGGTGCGTGCGGTGAAGAGGTTCCCGTCATATTGCGCAGCGAACCTACACCCGAGCACGCCAATTTTCCGAGCTTTGACATGGGCCACGAAATAGCCGTCGGCGAAGACTATGACCTGCAAGAATTTCCAAACTGGGTTAGCAATATTGTCGCAGGTGAAAACGCGATCAACCCTTTCATGTTGTTTCACACCATTTGGGTAACGAACTCCAGCCTGTTTGAAATGGGCCCGTACATCAGCTTGCCCTCAGGCACACTAAGATTCAAATTCAAAGAAGGGGCTTCGGGCACTGCCAAAATGTACGTTGCGCTCGCCGACTGGAGCCAGTATTCCCCCGACAACATCAGCTCAGGTGTTAGCACCCGTGACATCTATACCTTAGATATCTCTCCAGACCATTCCA
>Ga0114952_1000985_pt1 | contig 25908 bp, 17 predicted proteins | sample SidtaG_2_FD_87303 | JGI IMG/M metagenome (GOLD analysis project Ga0114952, IMG submission 87303) | Marine algal microbial communities from Sidmouth, United Kingdom - Sidmouth_Asex2 metaG | ecosystem: Host-associated > Algae > Red algae > Unclassified | place: Sidmouth, United Kingdom | collected...
AGTATGGGGTGTGTAGGTCGTATCCAATTAAATAATCTAGATCCTGTAAAATTAAATTTTGATTATTTGGAAAGACAGGACTCAATAGAATTGAAAGCATATGGATGTTTTAATAAGGCAAGCAAATTATTTAGGTCTGATAGCTTAGATCTTATTCCATTCTGTTCTTTGGGTAATGATATTTTAAAAGCGGGTCACTACAGAATTGCTATTCGAGATAATTCAGTCTCCATCAATCCGATCAGTAGTTAATGACATTTTTAAAACGCTTATGACTTAATAACCAAGCGGAAGGATTTTCTCTTACTAGAGATTCCAGATGATCTTTATAAATTTCGGTAACAGCCTTAGGTCCAATTTCTGCGGGGGTATTGTGTAAAAGTACCAGTTCTACCTCATAAAAACCTCTTCTTATTCTTCTAATGTCTCCTGATAATACAGGATAGTTTTTAGCACAGGCATAATGCGCGGTACCTGCATGAAACAAGGTCGGTTTACCAAAAAAATCTAACTCAAATGATCGCGTTTTTCCATATGGAAATTGATCTGAAATAAACGCCATAGCCAACGGACGACCTGCATAATTATGTTCGATATTATCAAAGAATGCTTTTGTGTCACCAGGATATACAATAGTGAGATTGTTGGCGCTGCGCTTTTCAGTAAACATCCTATTGATATATGTGTTGCTGATTTTTTTGGCTATGCCAATCATATGCTGTTTCGTCTGAAGGCCTAAAGTGATAGTGCCCCATTCCCAATTTGTTAAGTGATGACTGTATGCAATGACATTTTGTCCTGAGTAATAATAGGGATCAAGGATTTCTGGATTAATTATTCTGTATCGTTCTACTATCTTGTGCGGATCGTGATTTATTCCTTTGATGGCTTCTAAAAATATATCGGTAAAATTTTTATAATAAGCTGTTCGAATTTTTCTTTTCTCAGCAGGTGGTTTGTTTGGAAAAAGATACGAGATGTTTTTATCAATCACCTTTTTTCTATAACGAATAACATATTGAAGTATGGGTCTTAAACCATCGGAGAAGATATATAGAATAGGGAAGGGAATAAAAGAAAATGTAATAGCCGTTGCCTTGAGTAATATGTAAGTCAAGTATTTCAAGAGCTTATATAATTATATCAAATTCTTCTTCATTGTCGTCTGGTAAAAAAATCGCGTCACGATGGCTCCCCATTTTTTCAAAAGTTGAAATTATAGAATCATAGAATGAATCTTTTATTTTTTCTTTGATGTCATTCACCGAATTAATCTGACCATCTCTAAATTTATAAATCTGTTCCATTAAATTGTCTTCAGCTTTTAAACTGAATTTTTCATTGTAATGAAAAATAGTGATTTTCAAATGTTTATAATTCCACTCGCTGACGACTCTCATTTTGAACTTTTACTTATACTTTTTGAAATAGATTTATAAATGGCTTTGCGTTCAGGTTCATCTTTCAATAACAAGAGATGTTTTTTTTGCAGTTTAATATCGTTTCTAGATGCGGGTCCAGTTTGAATCTTACAAGGATTGCCATTTAATATTTTATCAAATGTAGATTCGGTAATGGGTTTTAAAATCGATGGATCTAAATTGGCTTCAGCCAAAATATTATCAGAGATACAAGCTAAATGATTGGTGAAATTATTTATAAACACAGCAGACATATGATATTTCAATCTTTCAATATCATTGCATTCCTTTACTTTTCCCGAAATTTTCCGAGCTACAATTCTTAAGAACCTTTGTGCCGCATCATTGTTGCCACAAACCAAAAAGGGTACTTTGTTAATATCTGATCTTTCCGTTTTTTTAAAACTTTGTAATGGATAAAAACTACCAAAGTTCTCGGCATTGTTTTTTAACAAAGTAATAGGAGAAGAACCAGAAGTATGCGCCAAGTATTGTTTTGATGTTAAATTGGGTAGTGCTTTGGCTACCTCTTTTATTGCATCATCAGCAACCATTATTAAGTAAAGATCTGCATCGGGATTTACCTTTGAAAGTTTATTGATCGCTTCGCATTTTAATTCTGTAGCAAGGATGCGCGCATTACTTATTTTTCTACTGTAGACTTGCTCAATATCACAACCAATAGATTTGAGCGCAGGCAAGAGATGATGTGCAATATTACCTGCACCAATACCTACAACCTTTATCGATTTAGGCATTTTTTATTTTTCTCCTGTGATGTAATGCCACAAAGAATCCTAAAAGCATCATGCATGTTCCTAGCCAAAATAAATTTATACCAGGAAAAACTTGTGCTTTCAAAACAATAATATCTGAACGCGGCACATTTTCAGCAATCTCAATAACTGCAGCTTCTGTTTGACGATCATCAGATGCAATTTGGAAAATAAACTCTTCCTTGGCCGGGTCAATGTGACTGAGTCGAATGTGTGTACCTGTTATAGGATCATAATCTTTTATACTAAATGGTCTACTATTTCTTATGACATAGATAGGGTTCAATTTTTTGATTGACTTATCTGTATTGCTTATGATGGCTTGAATAGGAATGTCGTTGTCTTCCGCCTTATAATTAGGACTTTCAATCTCGCTGTCAAAACCTTCTAAAATGTAAGAATGGTTGCCATGTGTAAATGATTGTCCTGGCTTTAAAGTGTAAGTCTCATAATCTAATTTATCTTCTTGTGAGAAATAATTGTCAAACGTTTGCTCATTCATTTTGACCTTTACGCCCAGATCATCAATCTTTCCAGGATACTGGTATAATAAATTTTCTTTAAGTCCAATGGCTGGTTCAATAAGTTCGTCATATTCGCCATCTAAACTTTTAAAACGAATTCCTATGGCTATACCAAGGTCACTACCACTTTCTAAATAATCTTTTTGCTGAGGGTTGAAATTAATGTACTCTAAGACAGCGTATTTGTCTTTAGTAAACAATGTATCTCCAACGCCCAAAGTGTGCTTAACGTATATTAAAGAGTCTTCTTGCTGCTTAGCCAGTTCCACATCTTGTTGTGCCTGTGGTAAAGCGTCTATTTGTATGAAAATATCTTTCTCTAAGTAATGTTTAGTATCAGGATTTGTCGCTGCAATTTTTTTGAAATCATTTGTATAGAGCACATTAGGATACAAATAGAAAGCAGCTTCTTTGACTTTATTTTTATTTTCTTTTTGAAATTTTACCGTAAACTTTCTTGAATTGGAAATCGTGGTATCGCCTTCATATGTGATCCAATAGTCATTCACATAAAGCGGTTCATCTTCAATCAGTTTTACAGATTCATTGACTCTGCTTGGCATGACAATACCTTCCATCAAAAATGGACTAGCAGTAATCACACTTTCATTTAATCCACTGGCGATAGTGCCGATAATCATAATACCAAAACCCACGTGTCCAAAAACAGAACCCAAGACACCAGGATTGGCTTTGAAGTTTTTAAGGAGATAAACTGCATTAGCAACAATGGCATATAAACAACATAAAGTCAACAGTACATACCTCCATTCGAAGTAATCAATCCAGAGACTTAAAGCAACAGTCAGAAGTCCAGCCACAGCAAAGTACATGATTTGCTTTGTCGCAAAATTTGTTTTTTGCTTTGTAGACCAAGGACCAGATTTGTATCTTAGGAAAACAGATTTGGCGGTCAATACAGTCACCAAAATGGATGTCCAAATTTGATACTTGTTATAATGCGGTATAGGATCTTTTATTGTTGTGCCTAAGAAGCCAGGATCCCAAATACGTATGATTGAATTGAGAACAGGAAGCGAAGTGGATGCGGCAATAATTAATCCACTGAAAAGTAAAACCAACGCACCCACAAACATCCAAAATTCTCTAGAATAAGAAGATTCTTCTTTTTCGAAAATAGGAACATATTTGCTTTTAGCTATATAAATGCCCATTCCTAAAAAGGCAAAAAACAAAACAAGAAAAATCAATTGAGGCTCTAGTCCCATTTCTGTAAAAGCATGGGCACTTGTTTCTCCCAGTATCCCAGATCTTGTGAGATAGGTAGAATATAAAATAAGAACAAAACTTAAAGTATAATAAATATAGGTGCTCTTGATCGCTCTTCCGGTGCTGTTGGCTATAAGATTGGCATGCACGCCAGCTATAAGCACTAGCCAAGGAACAAATGACATATTCTCTACAGGATCCCATGCCCAATAACCGCCAAAAGTTAAGGCTTCGTAAGCCCAGGCGCCACCCATCAAGATACCTACCCCTAATATGCCAGCAGAGAAAAGTGACCATTTCAGTGCAGGCTTTATCCAAGTACGATCGCCTTGACGTAAGAGACCAGCAGCAGCAAATGCAAATGGAATGGTGGTGCTCGCAAATCCTAAAAATAAAGTGGGTGGATGTATAGTCATCCAATAATTTTGGAGTAAGGGATTAAGCCCATCTCCTTTCAGCATTGTTAAGTAGTCTGCTCTTTGGAAAATAGGTGCATCCAGAAATATGTCCCTTACCAACATCGAAGGGTTACTACCTAATTTATATATAAAGTCACCGATTTCTATATGGATGCCTAAGAGCATAGAAACCAATACGGCTTCTACTAAGGCCACAATCATAAGCACACCACTTTCCCAAGCCTTTGCTGTTTTTATAAGTACAAAACCCAAAATGATGTGCCAAAAGCACCACAATAAAAAGCTCCCTTCTTGTCCTTCCCAAAAAGCAGAGAAAATATAACGCATGGGCAGATCATCAGAAACATGGTCAAATACGTAACTGTATTCGTATTTCTTACTAATCATGATGTAGAATAGTAAAGCGATCAAACTTATAATGCTAATCCCATGAATGGAAAAACCCAACCTACCTAGTGTGCGCCAACTTGTATCTTGAGACTTTGTTAAACTTACTTTGGTTTGTCTGTAATATGAAAAGGAAGAAAACAGAGCTGAAATAAATCCTAAGACAATTAAGAAATGTCCCAATTTTCCAGGCCATAAAGTTTCTCCTATGTATTGAATTGTTTGCTCCAATGGATTTTAGATTTGTGCCCTGATGCGGGTTTCTTCATCCTTGTACTTTGAAGGGCATTTCATTAATATTTCATCTGCCATAAAAACACCATCTACCATTTTTCCTGTGGCCACAATATTTTCTGATCTTTCAAAATCTTGGGGCTTAGGGGAATTTAAGACGACTTTATTGGAAGTACCGTTGTTGTCTATCATATAAAAGCTGAAGGCATTGGCATCGGCTTCTGGATCATAAATGATGTCTTTACTCAGGTCTAGTTCTCCAGAAATTTTCACTTCTTGTTGGAGAATTGTCGCATCTGCGAAATTGGATAATGTTGAAACATCTTTGGAGCCTGTAATAATAATCGCTATTCCAGCAATCACGGCCAAAATTCCTATGATATGTATTTTTTTCATGCCTAGATATTATAACAGATGGTTAATTATAATGTTGTGATAAAGATAAGCTAAAACCTGTTATTTTGGTATGAGTTGTGTATTTACTCTCTAACTGTTAATTAAATAGAGAATCGATAAATTGTTTTTTATTAAATACCTGTAATTGTTCAATCCCTTCTCCGACGCCTATGTATTTAATAGGAATCTTAAATTGATCAGAAATACTCAAAACAACACCTCCTTTAGCGGATCCATCTAATTTGGTAAGCGCGAGAGAAGTGACTTCTGTCGCAGCCGTGAAAGCTTTGGCTTGTTCGATCGCATTTTGACCCGTGGTGGCATCTAGTACCAACATCACTTCATGAGGTGCACCTGGTAGTTTTTTATTGATAGAAGTTTTGATTTTAGTCAATTCTTCCATGAGGTGTTTTTTATTATGGAGCCTGCCTGCTGTGTCGATTATTGCAATATGTGAATCATTATTTAAGGCGTATTGTACCGTCTCATATGCAACAGCAGCAGGATCGGTGTTCATGCCCTTGCTGTAAAATTGGCTTTCATTTCTATCCGCCCAAATTTTAAGTTGGTCTACGGCTGCGGCTCTGAAGGTATCAGCGGCTCCTAATAATACTTTTTTATTTCTTTTGGTGTATTGGTAAGCTAATTTACCGATTGTGGTTGTTTTGCCCACGCCATTGACACCGACCACTAGCATTACATAAGGTCTATGAATTTCATTATAGACAAAATCTTCTATGTCCTCCGTATTGTTTTCAGACAGGATGTCGCTCACCACTTGTTTAAGTAAGTTATTGAGTTCGGAGGTATTGAGGTATTTTTCTTTAGCTACTTTTTGCTCTAGTCTTTCAATAATTTTCACGGTAGTTTCTAAGCCAACGTCTGCTGAGATGAGTATTCCTTCTAACTCATCTAAGAAAGATTCATCGACTGTTGCTTTACCAGCAACCGCTTTAGCGATTTGCCCAAAGATATTGGATTTGGTTTTTTCTAGTCCTTTATCTAAGTCTTCCTTCTTTTCCTTGGTAAAGTATTTTTTGAAAATGCTCATCCGTAATAGAGGCTTTAGTAGTATAAATAAAAAAGGCAAAGTACTAGACTTTGCCTTCATTTTAGATTTTATCTTGCTTACTTTTTATCAGCAAAGAATTCTTTCACTTTGTCTTTGTGAATGATTACTTCTTTGTAAGTGTATTTTCCTGATGAAGGATCTTTGACGCTTTTGACAACTTTGACAAAATCCCTTCCTGAACCAGCGTTTGCAGCTCTTTGAGCTACTCTGGCATTTTTACTGACTTTAGCCATAATTATTTTATTTCTTTATGAATAGTATATTTCTTCAAAATAGGGTTGAACTTCTTAATCTCCAATCTATCTGGAGTATTTTTTCTGTTTTTCTGGGTAACGTATCTAGAAGTTCCAGGCTGTCCAGAAGCTTTATGCTCTGTACATTCCAATATGATCTGTATTCTGTTACCTTTTGATTTCTTTGCCATGTTTTAAATATTTATAGCTCGATACCAATATCGAATCCTGCTTTTTGTTGTCTTTTAAGGTATTCGTAAACACCCAGTTTATTGATATTTCTGATAGCTGAAGAAGATACTTTAAGCGTAATCCACTTATCTTTTTCAGGAATATAGAATCTTTTCTTGTGAAGATTTGGTAAAAATCTTCTTTTCGTTTTCCTGTTTGAGTGGGAAACATTGTTACCTGAAATAGGCTTTTTACCAGTTAGTTGACAAACTCTTGACATCTGTATCAGATTTAAATAATTCTTAAGAGGCGCAAAGATAGTAGTTTTTACTGTAATGTCCAACGATAATTTACATATAAATTGGACAAACCTATTAATGCTTAAAGTCCTGTTAATCATACCGTTATATAAAATAGAGGTATTTTTCTTTTTTCAAGTTTAATTAATCTGCGCCATTCATCAATGATTTCAAAGTCATGTGAGAGTCAAAATAATGGATTCCAAACAAAACGGTAAAGTACTTGACAGAAGAGACCCTAAACCAAATAAAATTTAGTGTAGACCTAAATTCCTTTGTCAATATACCGAGAATAAATTTTGGAAATCTTTTTTATTAAATTTTTAAACTAGTAATGAAACCTTTTATTATAACGATAGTAGCAGTGCTAATGTCACTTGCGGTCAATGCACAATGGAGAATAGGTCCTAAAGTATCTTTAGGTCATATAGCTCAGAAATCAGAAGCCATAACAGTTATTCCTATGACTGATTATATAGTTTATGATTTTGAATATGTGGGCAGTACGCCAGTAACCTCAATAGGATTTATGGCCATCAACGATTTAGGACCAGTATTTCTCCAAGCTGAACTCTTAGCGACAACCTATGGTATGGACTTTTACCTTAGTGGCTATGGAGGCGATTCAGATAATGGTCAAATTTACAGTCAAAACTATTATATCCTTGAAGTTCCATTTAATGCAGGTGTGCGTTTCAAGGATATGAAAATTGGCGTCGGTCCAGTTATGGATATCAATATTGATGTAGACTCAGAATTTGAATCTATGTCTGAATACAGAAATACCACAAAATCAATGGATTTTGGTTTTCAAGGAATGCTGGGATATACAACAGGAATGTTCCATTTTGACCTAAAATACATTTATAAATTTACAAGTATCGTAGACGGATTTTCTTTCGGATATGATGAAATGAAATATAAGAAAAGTGCCAATCGATTATCTTTTTCTATCGGAATGGCTTTTTAAGATTGAGAACGGCCATAAAGGCGTATTTAAAAAATCAATGCAACCTTTTTTATTGAGATAACGAGACAATAATCCCTTGTTTATCCCAATTATGAACATTAAATGGAAAACTGCAATTTTGTAGTTTTCCGTTTTTTATTTATGAACCATACAACCGCTTGTTCTCAATATGCAACCGATAATCTAAAAAATCACAATTGACATTTAATTGCAGTATTTTAGACTCAAAGCATTTATCTGAAAGTTTTTCATCCCATATTGTTAAAGCTGTTTTTGGCTGGATTGCTCATGTTTCTCTCATCGGCGCCTGTGTCAAGTCAAAATATTTCCTATTCAAAACATCTTGAAATTGAGGATGGCCTCAATGACCGAATAATTAATTTTATCCAAAGAGATAAGTTTGGCTTCTTTTACATATTTCAAAATGATGGCAGCATTCAACAATATGATGGTAAAGATTTTAAAGATGTGTCATTAGCCATATTGAAAAAATCAAAACAGGACGCTAGAAATATAACTTTTATACATCAAGATGAACGTATCGATGGTTTGTTTTTGATGATGGATTCAGGAGATATTTTTTTCTTAAAAGACGGATCACTTACCGTAAATGCTTACAACAAAACAATCCCTAAGTCCTTAAAAAGATTAATTGATATTAGTATTAATAAAAAGATCAATATCAATCAAGTCTTAGAGCGAAAAGATCAAGTTTTCTTAGCGTCCAAAGGTGTTTTTTATGAATATGCTAATGAGCAATTAAATCCACGACAAGAATCAAATCAATTTATAAATTGTCTTTTTTTGCGAGCAGATAAAAATGGCAATCTTATTGCAGGATTTTCAGATCAAACACGTTTTGTTGATCAACTGCTCGTATTAACCCCTGACAATCAAATTTTAGATTTTACTTTTTTAATAGACGAAAATAAAGCTGTAAAAGATATTCATGTTGATGATATTTATGATAAATGGTTAATTGCAAGTTACAATGGATTATACTTTAAAGCGCTAGATAAACAAGGGTTAAGTTCGTTTTATGTTTCTCCTGGTTTGAAAAAAAGTGAATTTGGTAACCTCATAACAGCTATAAATTTAGAAGGACCACAGTCATTATTTTTGAAAGAGTCTGATGGAATATATTCTTTTGATCAAAACTTAAAGGAGGAAAGGCTTTACAAAGAATTTTCTTTTCTTTTTTATAATAATCAAAAGTTGATTTATAGTAAATCGCGTAAAGAATATTTTAGTTATAGTTATGAAGAAGCGGGTTTAAGTACCTTATACCAATTTGATTTATCTGGAAAGAAGCCAACGACTAAAATTTTAAAAATGTCGATATCAGATCTTTATTATAAAAAAGAATCTGATGAATTATTCGTAGTAGGAGCGGATGCCAGTTCTCGCTCAGGTCAATTGACAGATGGCTTGATTGTAAAATACGACCCAGACTCTGGTGATATGATTAAACTTCCTTTGGGTATTCCCAGAATCAGAAGTATTCAATTCATTGATGAACTCAAAGTGTATCTTTTGGGCACACAATCAGGCTTCTATGTTTTTGATGAGAACTTAAAGTATGAATATCATCTAGACCGCAGACAAATTGGAGAAGACCAATATATAGATGAAGATTTTGTTGTCACCACGGTTTATTATAAGAGTCAAATATTAATTGGCACCAATGGTGGAGGTATTTATGTTGTTGATCCGATAAACCATATTGTTGTTAAAAAAATTTCGACCTCAAAAGGATTGTCAGACAACAGAGCCGTGGCTATGATAGAAGATGATAACGGACTGCTTTGGGTAAGCACATACAATGGTCTCAATGTTTTTGATTCGAATTTGAATTTGATAAAAAAAATAAATGAATTTGATGGGCTACCAAATCGTGAATTTAACTCCAAAGCGGTGGCTAAAGATACCGATGGAAATTTGTTTTTTGGAACATTAAATGGATTGGTAAAAGTTGAACCAGAAAAAGTATTTGGATGGAAGAGCTCTTCAGGGTTGTTTGTGAAAGATATTTTTGTACATAAAGGCGATAGTCAATCAAAGCTTAATGCCTTGTCCGATGGATTTAAACATACAGCCGACTCCATAACTTTAACTGTATCATTTCCTGATTACTATAAAACGCTTAAGCAAAATCCTTTTAACGATTTTTCTATTAAATCGAATCAGGATGTAAAAATCACCACAAGAAATGATGAATTGGGTTTGAGTAATTTTAAGGTGGGGGATTGTGATTTAAAAATCCTTGATAAGAAGGAGCAAGTTGTTGCTGATTTTAATTTTAACGTAGAAAGTGATTATAGTTTACTTACTAAATATTTACTTCTGCCTATTCTAATTATTCTAATGGTTATTTTCTTAGCAAAGTACAAAATTGAAGAAAACAAAAAGAATGCACAAAGAAAAGTAGATCTCAATAATCGAATTGCAGAATTAGAGCTTACTGCTTTGCGTTCTCAAATGAATCCCCACTTTATTTTTAACGCATTGGGCGCTATCCAATATTTTGTGCAAACTCAAAATGTAGAAAAGGCGGATACCTACCTAACATCATTTGCAAAATTAATGCGAGAGATTTTGGAAACATCAAATCACAAACATATACGTATAAAAAGCGAGATTGAATTACTCAGTTTATATGTAAGCCTTGAGAAAATGAGATTTGAAGGATTATTTGACTATGAGATAAAATGCGATGAGGAATTAGACGATGAATTGAAAATTCCACCTATGATAATCCAACCATTTGTAGAAAATGCAATCAATCATGGTTTGTATAATTTATCAGATAGAAAAGGAATGTTGCAAATTCATTTTAAGTATGTCGATGATAACAATATTGTCTGCAAGATAATTGATAATGGCATAGGTAGAAAAGCAGCAGGAAAATTTAAAAAGAAAGGACATATATCTCGTGGTATGCAAATTGTAAAAGATAGAGTGCTTACTATCAATAGTACTAAGGATATGCGTATTTCTTTGCAAACTATAGATCATTTTCAAGGTAATGTTGCCCAAGGTACAGAAGTAACTATATCAGTAAACTATCCTGATGAATAAGTTTTTAATTATATGGCTAATGATTTTTAGTGCACTAGAACTTAAGGGGCAGTCTTATAGTTTCAAGCAGTACACTACAGATGATGGCTTGCCCACTAATTATGTATATGGTGTAATAGAAGATGACGAAGGTTTTATTTGGGCGTACACTGAAAATGGAATCTCAAAGTTTGATGGATATAGTTTCAAAAATTATAATGTGCAAGATGGTTTAGCTTCTAATGATGTTTTTTACATGACAAAAGATGTAAAGGGAACAATATGGATTCAAGATGGTTCTGGACAGTTATCCTATATCAAAAATGATTCAATTAAAGCAATAGACTTAGAGAACTCCAAAGCTATTGGAGTAAATCCAATAAATGGAATAATTAAATATGTTATATCGGATCGACGCGATAGACTTAAAATAAGGCACTCCGAAGTAATGGATGGTGCAATAATCAATACGGTCAATATAGATAGTCTCTGTATTGCATTAGGAATAAAGCATTCTGATGTAAGATGGTATGCCAATGAGAAACTGTATACAGAGACAAAGTTGTATGATTTGTCCGGTGATGATGGTGAAGTAATTTCTTTAACTGCTGATTGGTTGACATTAGTTGATATGTCTAATATTATTTGTATGGTTTTAGAAGATAAATGTTTTGCGTATGACAAGCAAAGTATTGGAGTTTATGATTATAAGGATGGTCAATTTTTGGAAATTAAATGGGATGATTTTTTCAAGGATTTCTCTGAATGTTCGTTCACTGACAATGGTGATGTGTTAACCGTATCAACCAATCGAGGGTTTATTGAATTTGATAAAGAATTAAATGTAGTTGATCATAAAGCATTCAAATCTTTAGCTGATCAATATTTTTTAAAAAGAAGTTTTAAAGATTCGCAAGGAAATCTTTGGATCGGTTCTAGAGAAGGTGGTTTGTTTTTTATGAATAGAGCCGCTCAAACAACTACGGTCTTAAAGCCACAGAAAGTATTTGACAATACATTTATCCATTTACAAAAGACTTCATCTAATGAACTTCTTGTCTTTTCTGACAATGCAAATGTTTACAAATTATCAAATGATGTTCTGCATCCGATCTATACCAGTCCTAATGAAAGTAAATTAAATAACGTGGGAGAAGGACCAGATAAATCTCTTGTAATGTATGAGACGCAAGGAACAAAATTGCTTGATAAGGATGATAAAGTGATGGATTTGACTCATTTTCCTTTCTTTTACAAATTTGGCTTTAAAAGCAAAGTAGGATTTGATTTTAGTACGAAACTAACAAATCTAAAAGGTGGGGCGCTTTTTGTTGAGAATGAATATTGGATGACTTCTAATTTTGGTACTTTTCTTAATGTAAGGCATAGTGATGGTCATTTTACAACATACGAATATGAAGGAAAGGTTAAGCACTTTTTTTATGATCCACACAGTGAAAGAACTTTTCTTTCTGATGCTGATAAGCTCTTTGAAATAGGGGAGAGCTATGAGAAAAAATCTTTTTTATCACTTAAGTTGATAAGCAGTTTTTTTCCTGTTGACAATAACACTTATTTACTAGGAACGGAAAGTGGTGGGCTCTACTTATATGACCTGAATTCGAAAGAACTTGTCCACTTAAGCGATTATAAATTCATTAGACAAATTTTACCTTTTAATAATGGGTTTCTTTTAGCCACCAATGAAGGTGTAGTTTCTTGTCATTTAGAAGATCAAGAATTTCATCTGGATTATATTTTTAGTAAAAAAGATGGATTGCCTACAAATGAAATTTACGGAGTTGAATTCATTAATGATGCTTTGTATTGTTGCACTATAGAAGGGCTTGTTAAAATGCCTATAGATCAAGTAAGCATGAAGGTCTATGGTCAAGATCAAAATTTTTTGAAAAATGAATTGAATATCTCTGAGCTTCTAATTAATGGAAATAGTTATAACTTATCTCAAGATTTAAACTTCCCATGCCATGAAAATGATATAGATATAATATACAATTTAATTGATTACTCAAGTGAAGGCAAAATAGCTTTTGAATACAAGATCGAACCTATAGAAGATAAATGGCAATTAACACATGAAAGGCAAGTTTCATTTAGAAACTTACAGGCCAATAATTATACTTTTAAGCTTAGGGCATATGATTCATTCGGAAATATCCATGAACTCTCAGCACCTCTTAAGTTTAAAGTTAAAAAAGCATTTTGGCAAACCCTTTGGTTTTATGTTTTATTGATAACCTTGCTTGTTTTGGTAAATTATTTAATAGTTAAAAGTAATTCAGATAAAAACAAAATCCTAATAGAAAGAAATAGGATTGACCAAAAGTTATCTGATTTGCAATTGCGCTTTTTAAGATCACAAATGAACCCTCATTTTGTTTTTAATTCCCTCGGTGCTATCCAGTATTATGTGCAGACACATAAAACAAAGGAGGCGGATAATTATTTGACCATGTTTGCCAAATTAATGAGAAGGTATCTTGATTCATCAATTGACAAAACAATAAGTTTGAGAAACGAGTTGAGCTTACTTAAAGATTATACGCAACTGGAAATGATGCGATTTGAATCTAAGTTTTCAACAAGTTTTAATATTGATAAACAACTTGACCTTGATAGAATTTTAATACCATCTATGTTAATTCAACCTTATGTTGAAAATGCGATAAACCATGGATTGACAAACCGCAAGGATAATAACGGTATTTTAATTATTGATTTTAATGCTATTGGAGAGGATGACTTTAGATGCACAATTAAAGACAATGGAGTTGGTAGATTCAATTCCTTAAAATTAAAAAAGTCTAAATATGTTAGTCGCGGAATGAAAAATGTAAATGAACGCATTGAAGCCTTAAAAGAAGAAGGTCTGTACAATGTAAATGTTGAGATGAGTGATCTTTCTAATGATATTGAATTTCCAGGAACCCAAGTAACCCTAAATATAAAAATTAAAAAATTCGAACATGAAAGCAATTATTATTGATGATGAACCCAAATTGAGAGAAGTACTCAAAATTAAATTAAGAGAATATTGTTCTGATGTTGAAATATTGGATCAAGCTGATAATGCAGTTTCGGCTTACGAAAAAATAAACCAATTAAACCCTGATGTTATTTTTTTAGATATTGCAATGCCAGGCGAAACTGGATTCGAGCTTTTAGAAAGATTTGAAAAATTCAACTTTGAAATTATTTTTGTGACAGGCTTCAACGAATATGCTTTAGATGCTCTGAAGGTCAGTGCTGTTGATTATATACTAAAGCCCGTTGGGACGGATGATTTGATTGAGGCTGTTAAGAAGGCTAAAAGGCGTATTAAGGACAGGCAGACAATTGAGCGCTATGAAGTATTGAAACACAACCTAAGTCATGTTGGTGACCAAAAAACAAAGATAGCCGTCCCGGGTACTACGGCATATGATTTTATTTTAATAAGTTCTATTATCAGATGCGAAGGTTGGCAGAAATACACTAAAATATTCTTGGAAAATGGAGAGTGTATTGTGAGTTCCTACAATTTAGGTGTCTTTAAAGATCTTCTGAATAACTACGGATTTTATAATTCTCATAAATCTCATTTAGTTAATAAAGAGCATATATCTAGATATCTCAAAGAAGGGATTATCGTCATGTCTGATCAATCGCGAGTGCCTGTAGCGCGCAGAAGAAAAGAAGAGTTTTTAGAACTGTTTATTAAAAATACAATTGGTTCAAAATGATCAGAAAAATTCAATTTTGTAAGCATGGTCTTAGATTTATCTAAAATTAATATTCCACTCCCTTAAAAAGGGGATAGCTGTGATTGTTCTTTTTATCATCAATAATGTGTACTTCATGTTTGAGTTTTATTTTAATCAAACCGTTCGTACTCATTTAGTCACCGTTAGTTTAAGTTTTAATTAAAAAAGGTGTCATTCTATCATAAACCTATAGTCGCATCATACTTACCTTTGGTTCTTTGACCTCACTTACCCAAACAGTTTGTAAATATTTTTGGGTAAAAAAGAACATGAAAACAATCTTAATTCAAGTAATCTTTTTCCTATGCCTAAGCCCTAATGTTATTGGTCAAGGATTATGTGATATGCCTATCTCAGTGGAGTGCGGACTGAGTGAACAATTTAATAATGAGACCTTTACTTTTTCAGCAGGTAGTTATTGTGCAGGAGGATCATACAATTCTTCTGAAATTGTATTTGTATTGAATCCTTCTCAGACGGAGCAGTATACAATTGTTATGTCAAATATTACTTCAGGAAACTTAGATATGTTTCTTCTTGATAGTAGTTGTGATGCCAACACATGCATTGCGCATACAGCAGGACAAATGCCCAGCGATCAAATAGTGGTCACCTTAACTGCAGGTAACACGTACTATCTTGTTGTCGATGGAGACATCAATGGCGCAGGAGAGCCTGTTGTTTCAGATTTTAATTTAGAAATAGAATGTGAAACTTTAGATGATTGCATGGCTTCTTTCACTTATGAGGAAGACCCTTGCGGGAAAATTCAATTTGTTAATACATCAATTGGTAGCAACTTAAGCTATTTATGGATTATAAACGGTGTTCAATATACAGTACAAGATCCATGTGTGTTTTTTCCATCCAACGCAGCTATAAATGTCTCTCTTCAAATAAACAATGTGAATTGTGAAGATGTAGTAAATGATATCATTAATTTGGAATTACCCAATAACCCTCCTGTAGTAAACTGCCCAAATAATTTAACTGTAGATGCAAGTTCTGATCCTAATTGTTTAGCTGAGGTGGAATTGGAACCTTTAGTCATTCAAGATGACGATGGCACCACTACGGAATGTTTCTTAGATGGAGTGTCAGTTCCAAGTCCAACGAATTCTTTGAGCTTACCAGTGGGCGTTTATAATGTATCTTATATAGTTACTGACGAATGTGAAAATACAGCAGAATGTGCTTATACAATTACAGTAGAATGTGAAGATGAATTGTTCTGTGACTGTTGTCCCAATGGACCGCAATGGAATTTTACAGATGTCACATCGAGTGTTCCTGTAGGCAATCAGTTTCAAGCGCCTTGGCAGACAGAATATGGAGCACCGACTTATGAGCCTGAAGGTTGTGCGGATGCTGGTTCTATTGCTGTTTATGGTTCCAATCTGGGATCACCAGGATCAGCGGTAAAATATGCGCCCACTGGATTTGCGGGTCCTAGTATTATTTTTCAGAAAGACACGACCTATTGCATAAGTTATTGCTATAGAGTAGCAGAAGGAGGAATTGGAGGTTCAAGCTCAGGATCAATAATTTTACGCGCTTCTAATACACCTCAAACTGGGGGTTCATGTACTGGAGTATGTAACCAAATAAATATATCTCCATCTCGGACTGTAACGGATGGATGGCAAACGGAGCAGTTTCTCTGGACATCGGATGATGACTATTTTGAATTGGTTGTAAGTACCAATATATCAAGCCCTATTGATGCTCCGCCACCAATGCTTTTTGATAATCTCTGTATAAATAAATATGTAAAATCTTGTGAAGCTGATTTCACTACGACTCAAGATGATTGTGGCGGAATAACATTTACAGATGCCAGTTGTGGAGATAATGTAATTGCAAATTGGTCAATTAATGGATCAACCTATTCTGGTTCTACAGTTAGTTTTTCTGTACCAGGTACTTATACAGTAACTCTTGCTATTTCCTCTGCAGACGGTTGTTCAGATACAATAGGGCCATTGACTTTCATGACAACAGGAGATATTACTCCACCAGTGATCAGTTGTCCTTCAGACATGACTATAACAGGTACAGAAATAAATGGCGTTTGTGTAGTTGACTATACAGTTCCTGTTGTTCCTGTTTCTGAGCCTACATTGGTATGCGAATATAATGGCTCAGTTATAAATGCAGGTGATATACTTCAGTTGCCAGCAGGTACGCATAGTTTTATGTGCAGTGCAATAGATGAATGTGGAAATGACGCGGAACCTTGCGCATATACAATTACTGTAGAATGTGAAGCTATGATGCCTTGTGACCAAGCTAGCATTGGAGGATCAATAGGTCCATCACCCGTTTCTCAAGATACCTGTTGCTGGGAAGTTTCTGTAGGTAACGGATTTGATGGTAATTACTTTAAAGGTATTACTATTGAAGCACCTGCACCAACAATTCTCTTACAAGTGACAGCGGCACCAGGATGGATCTTAGGACCTTTTACACCGCAGGAAGCTACATTAAAACTCAATGGAGGTGGCAATATTCCTTTGGGTCCTTCTTTTATTGCAACAGTTTGTATAGATAATTACAATACAATTCCACAACCTTTGGATCTGCATTGGTTGGTTGATCAGAATGGAATTTGTATTGAAGAATGTACTTCTGAGATTTTCTTCGAATGTCCTTTGCCTCCGCCTCCGCCACAAAACAAGTGTTTGGAGATGGTGCAAGATTCAATTGATTGCAATACAGAGATGTATTGTATAAAGGTGAAGAATAATACGGCACCTGCTTTCGATATAAACAGTGTGACCTTAATTAATATTACACCTGGGAATTTAAATCCTTCGTCTCAATCTATTCCGTTGCTGACTTCAGGGTCTACTTCTGATTGGATTTGCATGACGTATTCGGGAGTTATTCCAGGAGATAATTTGTGTTACGATTTAACGGGGCACTTTGTGGATAACAATGGAAATTATTTGGCTTGTTGTTCCGATACAACGACCTATTGCAAAACAATTCCTGAATGTGATGATTGCGAATGTGCTGACGGAAGCATTTCAGGACCCACTTTAATAAGTAATGGCGATTTTGAACTAGGAAATGTAGGATTTGCATCTGACTATTCTGTGGGTCCTCCAACCTTAGGTGTAGGCGATTTTGATGTGAGAAGTCCTCTGCTTCTAGGCAATGCAGGATGGACGTGCGTAAACCATACCACAGGAAATAACTTAGGAGATTTTCTTGTTGCAGATGGACCTAATCCTACTGCCGCAGTGTGGAGACAAATTGTTTCAGTCACACCAGGAACAACATATAACTTTTGTGGATGGTTTAATAATTTGGTCAACATGACACTTGTTGATCCAGACGGCCCAGACGTTGAGGTACGTGTTAACGGCACAACAATTATTGGCCCTGTACTCATCACGCAACTGCCAGATAATTGGATCCGATTAACAGGAAGTTGGATAGCACCATCAGCAGTAACAAATGCTACGATTGAAATATTTAATGTGTCTACAGGTGTTTATGCTGATTTAGCAATAGACGATTTATCCTTCATCTCATGTGGAGTATCGGATACTTGCTGTCAGGATGAAGATGCATTTTGTGATCTTGTCGATTTAGGATGGCAAGTGACAGTTGATGGATGCGAAGTGAAAGTACTTTCGGATCAGTTCACAGATTGTCATTTTATGTATAATCAAGGACCCGATTGGGGAGATGGTACAATTTTGTTACCTGCTACTAATCCTGCCAACGGTTGCTTTACACATACATATACGCAATCTGGTACTTATAATATTTGTGCAACAATTTTTGAGCAAAATAGCATGGGAGAAGAGTGTTGGTCAAAGCAAATGTGCATTGAAGTTGAGGTAGATTGCGGCTGTGAGCCCACTGACGATTGTTTAGATATTCTCAATGTAACTGTCAAAGATTCAATTTGTGAATTAGATGAATGTTACGTCAATCCATTTTGTCAAACTTGGTTGAGAACCTTGATAGATAATTCTACCTTAAATGGATGTCAGCCGCTGTTTGATTACTATGAATTCAGAAGAGGCCTCTGGAATGGGCAAACTGTTTTTGTTGGTTTTATTGCTGGTGCACCAGATGGAGGTCAGTACACAGTTTTTGCGTGTGATGGCACTATTATACAACATTGTGAAGATGTTTTTGGGTTTACTTGTAATCCAGATGCGGGTATAGATTTATCTGTTGATATTACTGCTTACAATGTAATTTGGTCTTGTGGAGATGTACTGCCAGATTTAGCAGACTGTGGCTCAGGGAATGAATGTGCTGGTGATCCATTTTGTAAAGTTTGGCTAAGAGATAAAATTGATAATATAATAAATTCAGGTTGTGGATTCCCATCGAATGTTTTTGAATTTGATGTGGCAACATGGAATGGACAAACTATAATTATAGAAAGAGAAACAGGTGTTCCTGACTTTTCAAGGACAACATTTTATTTATGTAGTGGAACTATCATCCAAGAATGCATAGCCAACTTCCCCCCTCAACCATGCGTGCCAGATGCTGGTATCACAGTTGCGTCTTTAACCAGTATTTCTAGAATTTGGGAATGTGGAGACCCGCTGCCTTTCAGTGGTTTGTGTGAAGAGGAGTATCAATGTGCCACTTATTGCATTGAAGTTTTAAATAAAACGAATCCGCAGAGAACAGTTGATAAAATAAAAGTAACTCCTCAACTAGGTGCTACTATAAAAGTAAATCCGAATCCAATAATGCTAGTGTCACCTTTAGGTCCGGGATTAACTAGAACAGTTGAATTTACCATTTGTGGGTCAGATATAGACGAAGGAGATATTGTAAAGTTTGATGTTGGTCTAGAAGATTCTGGAGATGATTGGTGCTGCTATTCGACGACTCCTTTGTGTTTAGAGATTCCTGAATGCCCTCCAGATGAATTGTGTTGTCAGGATGAAGATGCTTTTTGTGATCTGGTTGATTTAGGATGGACTGTTACTGTTACAGGTTGTGATGTAAAAGTATTTGCTGATCAATTTACTGATTGTCATTACATGAATAACTTAAGTCCAGATTGGGGCGATGGCTCTATTCTCTTACCAGCGGTAGGTCCTGCAAATGGATGCTGGACGCATACATATGTTCAGTCTGGAACCTATAATATATGTGCCACAATTGTTGAGAGGAATGATCAAGGGAATGAATGTTGGTTTAAAAATATATGCGTGGAAGTCACCGTAGATTGTGGTGTGCAAAGTTGTGATCCTTGTGCAAATAAATCAGCCGATGATAATTTAGCTACGGGCCATAATACTGTTATGCTCGACGCAACAGCAGATGGGTTTTCTACTAGCTTTATGGTTGGTTCTGCGGAAGACGGAAATGGTACTTCTATGTCTGCCGGGGTTGCAGGAACAGCTTTTGAACCATCTTTTTCACAGTCATTGATTGATTTTGATTTAGATCAAATCAATTGTGTAGGCGCAACTATTCTCAATGCAGAGTTACAATTGTATGCAGATCCTACGACATCAGGACACACTACAAACAATATTAATTGTGTGACATTATTTGGTGTCAGTTCAACTTGGTCGGAAACAAGTTTAGGTTTTCCAAGCCCCAATCCTGCCAATGCAGTTGTTTTAAATTCTCCGAGTGCGATATACCAAGACTACACAATTAATGTCACTCAAATTGTACAGGATATGATAAATAATCCGTCGGCATATTTTGGTTTTACTTTGGTACAAAATGGATGTACTAGTGATGAGAGATATATTTTTGCAACAAGAGAAAATACAGATGCTAGTTTGCGTCCTAAATTATTGATTACATATGATTTACAAAATTGTAATCAAACTTCTGATTGTTGTTACGCACTTGATATCACATCGAGCTGCCCAGATCCTAAATTTGTAAAACTTAAGTTGCGTTCAGTAACACCTGGAGTAGAAATTGGGTCTTATTATACGGCTGCTCCATTCCAACTTGATTGGACAACAACAAGAATAGCTGTAGATGAAGTTGATTGGGTATATAATTCGGGTCAGTTGCCTAGTGGTAATTATAACCAGCTTATAAATTATTGTTTGACAGATATTGATCTTGGAGAATCACCTCAAAATGTAATCTTGGATTGGTATGTTTTGGATTCTAATGGGTTAGACTCTTTGGCTTGTTCAGATAACTTTCAATACAATTGTATGGCTGTAAATGATCCATGCCCGAATACAGATCCTTGTGATGATGTTTCAGTTGACTTAAGAGATGACCCTGTAAATACAACGCAGTGTTGTTATATAGGGGAGATATCAAATCAATACTGTGATGTATATTTTAAAGGTGTAAAAATTGAAGTTGCTGCACCTGCTACTATAAGCCAAGTGCAAGCACTCAACGGATGGACGATCAATCAATTGAATCCAACGCAAGCAGAAGTATATCCAAGCGGCGCCTATGTCGGAATGGGTGTGCAAGATGCGTTTAGGGTTTGTCATGAAAATGATGGTTCTATATTTACAATAAAGGTTTCTTGGTTGTATGCTGATGATCAAAATAATTGCATAGAGATTTGTGAGTCAGAATTTCAAAGATCATGCACCGCTCAAGGTGGATGTATAGAAATAGTACAGGATTCATTGGATTGCGAAAATGATATTTATTGCTTCAGGGTAGTCAATAATACGGATCCAGAAATTGTTTTGAAGTCAGTAGAATTTATTCAGCTTTCTCCACTAGGAGCAAACTTAACGCCTAATCCCTATTCTATTACACCTTTGATAAAAGGAGATACTTCAGAGTGGGTTTGTGTGGATTATGATATGGCAGGGGATAGTACAATGTGTTTCTTGCTCGTAGGACACGAAGCGGATTTGCCAGCAGGTGAGCCAATAACTTGGTGCTGTGTTGATGATGCAAAGTACTTTATCAATTTAGAAGATTGTCCGCCGACTGGTGGTTGTCCGCCAGATTCTACAGCTTGTGAGAATATTGATATCAGATTAGTTTCTGATCCTGTTTCAGGTCCTGAATGTTGTTTCATTGGTAGTGTCGATAATAATTATTGCGCTGATTATTTTAAAGGTGTAAAAATTAAAACTCAATCGCCGATTTCTATTAGTTCAGTTCAAGCCCTAAATGGATGGATCATTAATCAAATTAATTCTCAAGAAGCAGAAATATATCCACCTTCAACACATGTTCCATTGGGACTATTAGATGTGTTCTCAGTTTGTAACACAACTAATAGTAATTCTTTTAACGTGGATGTGTCTTGGTTAATTGATGATGGGTTTGGGAATTGTATAGAAATATGTAATGAGACAATTGATTTAAGTTGTGGTACGGGAAATGGTGATCCGAAATGCATAGAATTAGTTCAAGACTCTATTGATTGTGATAATGAAATGTATTGTTTTAAAATTAAGAATAATACGAGTCCAGGTTTTACCATCTCTTCAGTTGATTTTATAGGAGTTACGCCTTCAGGTGCTTTGTTTAATCCTAACCCTGTAGGAATTTTGCCATTGGCTCCGGGTATGATTTCAGACTGGATTTGCGTAAGCTATCAAAATGTAAACGTAGGAGATGATATGTGTTTTTATGTTGTAGGGCACAAAGAAGATGTGAGTCAAGGCCAGATTCCTACTTGGTGTTGCGCAGATACCGTTGAGCACTGCTTTACGGTTCCAGAATGTCCTATTGATCCACCAGTGGATTCAGAATGTATAATTGTTACCGAAGATAATTTTGATTGTGATATGGATAGCTATTGTTTTAAAATTGAAAATAGAACAAGAGATAATTATAATATTACTTCACTAGATTTTCTAAACTTCAATTTAATTGGTGCTATCATATCCCCTGCGCCTTTGAGTATACCTCCATTGGCCCCAGGACAAGAATCTGATTGGATTTGTGTGACTTACAGTGGAGTCAGTGCTGGAGAAAATCTTTGCTTTGATATTGTGGCACATAAAGAAGATATAGCTGCTGGAGAAAGTGTGACATTTTGTTGTACAAATAAGGTGCAGCATTGTATCACAATTCCTTCTTGTCCACAATTATGTTGCGATGATGAGCAAGACTTCATTGACAGAATTGATATGGGATTTGATTTGCAAGTTGATCCATCTAATTGTTCAGTTACAGTAACGACTACACAGTTTGATTCTTGTCACTGGATGACAATGGCTGAGCCTGACTGGGGAGATGGATCTGTCGCTAGTCAAGTCATTATTCCTGCGGACGGCACTTGGACCCATCAATATAATACTTCAGGATTTTATAGTATTTGTGCACAAATTTTTGAAGGGGCAGATGAAAATACCGTTTGTTGGGATACAACGATGTGCGTAGATGTGAATCTGGAGTGTAACATACCTTGTGTAACTGGAGAAATCGAAGTGCCTAATGGTTTAACGCCAAACGGAGATGGCTTGAATGATTTGTTGAAAATTGATTTGGATGACGATTGTGGTGATTTTAGAATGACAGTTTACAATAGATGGGGACAAGTTGTCTATGCTACTGAACGATATGAGAATGATTGGTCAGGATTATCACTGAATGGAAAAGAGCTGCCCAATGGTACTTATTTTATTGTTGCTGGTTATGTTAATGATGATAGGATAGGAAATAATATTCGTACTTACATAGATATCAGAAGATAGTAACTATAAAATGGGCGCCAATAATTCATTGGTGCCCTTTTAAATCAAAATAAAAATTATCATGAAAAATATATATTTAATAGTCTTTGCGTTTTTGTTTTTTAATGAATGTCAAAGTCAACAAGAAATAATATTCACTAATGACAAGTACAATAATCTTCATTTTAATCCAGCAACTGCTGGAGATTATTCTGAGTTAAAAAAGGGTGGTGTTTTTGCTTCTTACAGGAATCAATGGATGGGTTTTGAGGGTGCGCCAACAACACTTTTTTTAGGAGGTGATATTTTGTTTAAAGATCAGAACCTGGGTGCTGGATTGACAGCTTTTCGGGATGAGATAGGAATAAATTCAAGATTGGAATTCTCTGGAAGTATAGCTTATAAGATGAGAATGTCAGAAGGCTATTTGTCAGGGGGCTTGCGCGTTGGATTTGCTTCTATTAGATCAAATTTCAGTAATGTGCAGAATGTTGATGCGGGCGATGTGTATGATAATAGCAATCAATCTTTCTCAAGTTTCAGTGTTGGCTTCGGTGTTTTCTATAGAGATGAAACATTGAAGATTGGTCTTTCTATTCCTAGAATTGTATCATTGGGTAATGCTATCGCTAATGATTTTCAAAAACCACATTTGCATTCTCATTTATCTTTATTGTTGGGTGAAGAATATAATACACTGCGATTCGAGCCAACGATATTGTTCAAATATTATCAAGCTGCACCTTTGCAAACTAAATTTGGGCTTACAGTATGGATCAATGAAATTATTGGACCTGCCATATATTATAGGACAAGTGACGCATTGGCATTAGCTGTGTCTTTAAAATTACAAGATCAACTGTTTGTTAGTCTAGCTTATGATTTGACAACAAGCCAGTTGAAAAATTATTCGGATAATACTTTAGAGATTACTCTGGGGTATCGTTTTAAAGAATAAGTAAGATAGAGTGGTGTTTTATTTAAACTTGTACGAAATACACATCACTCTCATTACGCGTAATGCTGAGTACTTTAAATGCACCACCTTCATTGGTACAATGTTCGATAAGGTCAAAGAGGATACAGTGATCGGGTAGGCCTGAGAAAATAAGGGTGAAGTGGTTTTCTCCTTCTGATACAGCTTTCCATTTAGGAAAATAGCAGATGTTTTCTGCATGCACAAGATCGGATACATGTGCTGAGTGATGATCGTATAAATAAGTTGTGGGCCATATTCTTATAAGAGATGGAAAATCTGTTTTTTGAATACAGTGTACAACAACTTGACCACTGTCATGTATTTGAGTTTCAATCTCTGCCAAAATATCTGGCGAGATTACTACTTTTGGTCTTTCAATTATGCTCGGTGCTGAAACTGGCATTGTAATTTCTTCAAAGTAAAAATATAAACTAATTGCAAATTAGAAAAGCTTTTTAACTTTAACTTCTTCCTCTTGGAACTGATCCAAGACCCATTGGTTTAAAGACAGGATTTTTTCACAGAATCCATAACCAAATTTAGTCAATCGGTACTCAACGCGCGGCGGTACTTCTGGATATAATTTACGTGTGATTAAATTGGCTTCTTCTAATCTTTTGAGCGTAACTGATAGCATTCTAGATGAAATACCAGGGATGTAATTTTTCAGAGCATTAAACCTCAGAACATCGTTAAAGGCTAAATTGTATAAGCAAAATAAACTCCACTTATCTAGTGAAGGGGCCAAGATATGTCTTACCGCACAAATGCCCTCTCCTTTTAGACATTGAGCATTCATGTAAAATTGTTTGATGTTTTTCTTTAGCTCAATGTGCTGATTCTCAACATTAGTTACTGCCATGTTACTTAATTATGGTTTGTTTAGTTCTTGTTTTATAAGGTTTGCATTCGTAGCTTAGTTTAAAATTATAATTAAGTTACTATAAATTACTATTATGAACAAGATTGAGTTAAATAATGTCTTGAACCAAAAATTTAAGCATCTTATTGAATGGGTAGAAAATCAAGAGGATAGGGAATTTGAAGTGCATCACATTCCAGTCAAATGGAGTACAGGACAGCATATTGATCATTTGCGTAAAACGACAAAGGCGGTTAATATTGGCATAAGCATGAACAGTTTAATTCTTAGGTATAAGTTTGGAAAGCTGAATAGAAATGAAATGTCTTACGAAGAAGTCAAAAATAACTATGTTGAAAAATCTGGTGATGGTGTGGTAGCACCTCCAAGTTTTACACCAAAAGAAATATCTAATTCTAGGAAACAAGAAGTGATTGGTTGGTTAATAGCAGAGCGGGATAAAATGTTATCAACGGTCAATAGCAAATCGGAA
>Ga0114952_1000990_pt1 | contig 25827 bp, 24 predicted proteins | sample SidtaG_2_FD_87303 | JGI IMG/M metagenome (GOLD analysis project Ga0114952, IMG submission 87303) | Marine algal microbial communities from Sidmouth, United Kingdom - Sidmouth_Asex2 metaG | ecosystem: Host-associated > Algae > Red algae > Unclassified | place: Sidmouth, United Kingdom | collected...
GGCGATGTCGCCCGCTGAAGCAGCTAGGATCGCCGACGGAGAGATGGCAGAGCGGACGATTGCGTCGGTCTTGAAAACCGTTGAGCCCTCACGGGTTCCGGGGGTTCGAATCCCCCTCTCTCCGCCACATAATCCCTGGTAGGCTCACTGAAACAGCAATTCGGCTCGAGCAACCGGGAGGCCCGATGCGAAGCCAGATCAGCGGGATGCCACTGTGGTGCCACTGGTATCGGGGCACAACGGTGCGCTGTGGCATCCGGTGGCACGCAGCGGTCGAGGCAGGGCGATGAAGCAGACCGTGCAGGTCTTCTCGCTCGTTGGCCCGAAGCCGGGCACCGAGAAGAACAAGCGGCGATATCGATTGAAGTGGCGGATCGATGGGAGGGACTTCAGCCGCTCGTTCAAGGTGAAGGCGCAGGGCGATCGGTTCCGATCTGAGCTTCTCGTTGCCGTTGCTGATGGGACTCGGTTCGATCCGGCGAGCGGTCGGCCGTTGCCGTGGGTGAAGTCTGATGCAACCTGGTGGACATGGAGCCGTGAGTGGTTGGGATTGAAGTGGCCCAGGTGGGCCGGCAAGACGAGAAGCAGCGGTGTCGAATCGCTGGTCGCTCTCACCCCGCACCTCGTTCGACCCGGGGCGCCAGATCCGCCCGTCGAACTTCGAAGCTGGCTGCGCAACGTCGGCTTCCCTCCGCAAACGAAGCCGGTCGACCTCGAAGGCCCCGAGCTGGCGTGGCTGGAACGTTGGTCGGTTCCGCTTGAGGAACTCGATCCGTCCATTCTGGAAGCCACGCTGAATGCCTCGACGCTCAAGCGAGACGGCACCGTGATGGTGGCGTCGGTGGTCCGCCGTCGTCGAAACTCGTTGAAGACAGTCCTCACCGCTGCGGTTCGTCGAGGCCTGATTGTCTCGAACCCGATGGACCGGGTCGAGTGGGAGATGCCGCAGCACTCGCTCGAGGTCGATGTGTCGACGGTTGCTTCGATCGGCGACGTGGACGATGTCGTCGAGCTGGTTGGCGATCTGCCTCGGGGCGGTGGGCGTTACGCAGCGTTCTTTGCTGCGATCGGTCTCGCTGGTCTGCGCCCTTCGGAAGCATCGGCGTTGGAGACCGCCGACCTCGATCTGCCCGAGACTGGTTGGGGGACCGCTCGGCTGCGGGGAGCGATCACCTCGCCAGGTACTCGGTACACGACCGATGGCGGCACGACCGAAGCCAAGGGTTTGAAGCACCGGGCTCAGGGTGCGACGAGGGAAGTGCCGCTACCGCCCGATCTGGTCGAGCGGCTTCGCGTGCATTTGAAGCGTTGGCCGAGCGAGTCGGGCAAGGTGTTCGAGAACGGGGAAGCACATCCGGTCACTGCGGAGAACTACGGCCCGGTCTGGGGTCGTGCCCGCCGTGAGCTTTGGCCCGAAGGCCACTCGTTGGCGAAAGTGACCGTCTACGGCCTACGCCACACAGCGGCGACGACGATGCTGCGCGCTGGCGTGATGCCGTCCGAAGTCGCTCGCCGACTCGGTCACTCGGTTGATGTTCTGATGCGCGTCTACGCCGGGGTGTTCCACGACGAGCGTGATCGTTCGAACGCACTGATTGATGCCGAGCTGGCCGAGCAGCGTGAGGCCAATCGCGAGGAACTACCGGAATAGTCAGAGCCCGAAGTCGTCGATCTTGCGCACGGTCGTCCGGGTGATGCCGTAGATGAAAGGCCCTGGGAGCTGGGTCAGTTCTTCGATCTTGCGCCACTGGCAGATGACGACTTCGAGGATGTCGAACTTCTTGAGTGGCTCCCGGCTCACGATGGCGATGTGGCGGCCCTTGGCTTGCCGAACAGCGTTCTTCTCCGCGGTGCGCTGGCTGATGCGTCGATCTCGGGTGATCACGACGAGACCTTGTGAGGCAACATCAGGAATCCAATCCTGATCTGGCGTCGCCGGATCGATCAAACATGGTGGCCGCTCCCGATTGTTGACGACGCCCCCAGGGTCTCCGGGGTAGGTGACGTCGGATCTAACAGTCGTCAGTAAATGGGCCAGCCCGAGCGTGTCGGCATCGACATAGAAGCGGACGGTCGCAGGCTTGGGCGTCGCCACATCAACGCTTACGCAGCGCTCAGCTGTGAGCGGCGCCACTCGTAAGCGAGTGCGGCGCGAAGGGCGTCCTCGCGGATCCCGAAGTCTGCTGCAACGACCTCGATCTCCTCACCGGCGTCGACGAGCTCAGCAAGATTCTCGGTTCGGATGCCGGACACTGTTGGTGATCCGTAGGCGATGTCTGGGCGGATGGCCACCGGTGAGTTGGGACCGTCCGGTGAGATCTGAACAGCGGCTCGGTCGCCGTCGTCGGCGAACACGACTTCGGAGAGGAACGATTCGGCGACTGTTGAAAGGCCGAGTTGGCCGTCGGGTTCGGTGACGACCATCCATGACCGTTGGTTGAGCCCGTCGTCTTGTTGGATCTTGAACGCCAGCTTCTTGCCAGCGGCGACGTAGGCCTTCTTGTGGGCCAACGGGTAGGCAAGCCCGAGTTCGTCACGGAGCCGAACGATGAGGTGGCGGATGTCTGCCATAGGCACCTCGTGGACTCTCCGGTATTGACGCACGTACCAGCACTCGACGAACTCGCCCCAGGTCAGTTCCGATGAGCCGGTTGCCGTTTGGCGGACGACAGGTTCGTAGGCGACGCCGTTCCGTTCGCCACCCTCGAGCCAGTAGCTGAGCGTCGCCTTCGGCACGGCGAGGTACTCGGCGGCGAGGGCTGCGGTGTACAGCGGCCGGTCGAGTGTTGCGAGCGAGGTCATGGCGAGCAGCGTAGTTCCACTTGGAGCAATGGTCAGCTGGCTTCGTGCGCGACCTGTTGGATGCGTTGGTGTTCGACCCAGGTGTCGAGGTCGGTGGGGTGGAAGCGAATGAACTTCCCGATCTTGAGGTAGTCGATTCTTCGTTGGGCGATGAGGCGGCGGATGAAGCGTGGTGTGACGTTGAGTCGTTCGGCTGCTTGGGCAATGTCGAGTAGCTGGTCCATAGGGGATAACAGTGGTGAAGTGACTTCCCGGCAGAGTTCCCGAGCAACTGCCCGAGAGACTTCCCAAAGCCGATTTCTGGCCTGATCTTTCCCGGGAACCTTCCCGACAGAGTTCCCAAGGGCGATTCGAGGGGCCGGAGACGATCTCGGCGTCGACTTGGCTTCTGATGGTCTTTCGATCGGTTGCGTTTATCGCTCGATGCCAAAGTCGGGTCCGTCGATGCGATGGGTGTCGACTTGGTCGAGTGCATCGATGAGGTCTTGATTGCTCGGGCGGGCGAGGCCGAGGTCGCGTTGGAGTGTGGTCCGTCCCCTTGGCTTGGCGTCGACTTCGCCGCCTTGTTCGAGTTGGTTGGTGTTGTCGTGGTGTTCGTTGGTGAGGTCGGGGAGTTGCTCGACGGCGGCTTCGAGGTCGGTGATGCGTGCGGTGAGTTGGGGGATGGCTTGGTCGGTTGCGGCGAGGTCATCTTCGAGGGCGGTGATCCTGCCAGGCAGTTGGTCGACGGTCTTCTTCGCTTCGTCGATGGTGTTGCGGTGTTTGCGGCGGTGCAGGGGACGGTCGTAGGCGGCGAGCGTTGCTCTGGCATCGCCGAGCTTGCATATGGCTACGTCGAGTTGCTGGGAGCGAGCGGGCCGTTCGGTGGTGAGTTGTCTGAGTTGGCGCCGTGTTCGGGCGAGTTCTGGTCGGGCGTTGCTGATGATGTTGACGAGTTCGTTCTGCCGTTGTTGGAGTCGGTCGATCTCATCGGCCGGTAGCTGTCCGGGGAGGCGTTGCCGGGTGGCGAGGTCGTGTTGGCGGACTCGTGCTGGTTGGTCGATCCATTGATTGGTGACTGCTGTTTTGATGGTGTCGAGGGCGGTGGGGTGGTCGGACGCGGTGACGTACGCGGTGTTCGAATGTCGGCCGCGGGTGAGTGCGACGTAGATGCCGGGGCTGTTGGTGGGGGTGTCGAGGACGAGGAGTGCGTGGTCGACGGTGCGGCCTTGGGCTGCGTGGCTGGTTTGGGCGTAGCCGAGTTGGACGTGTTGTTGGACGTAGTTCGCTGGCAGCCGCACGGACTCTGCGGGCTTGCCGGTCCGGTTGGCGTGGATGGAGCCGTCGGTGCCGATGTTGGTGATTGTCCAGCGGTCACGGTTCTTGATCGAGTGCTGTTGCGTGGTGGTGATGGTGCGTTGGTTGCGGCGGGTGACGATTTCGTCGCCGACATGGAGCCGGTCACCGGCGGGTGTCGTCAGCCGCCGCCCCGAGCCGTCGAGCAAGGCGGCTTGGATGAGTGTTTGTTGTGCGGTGTGGTTGAGGCGGGTGACGGTTTCGTTCGACGGGGCGAGCATCAACACGTCGGCGCCGGCTTGGCGGTGGGTGAGCCAGTCGTTGATGGCCGTTTGGTCCATGCGGGTGGTGGTGCCGTGTTGGATCCGACCGTGTCCGTCGTAGACGCCAACGATGCTGGCGTCGCCTCGTCTCAGCTGAAGCGAAGCAGATCGTTCCCATGGCGCGTGGAAGCGGCGGACGGTGTCGAGTTCGATGGCGCCGTGGGTGTTGAGGAGGTGTTGGAACATGCCGCCTCGTCCGACGGCGGAGAACTGCATCGGGTCACCAACGAGGGCGACTCGCCAGTTCTTCTGGTCGGCGAGGATGGTGAGGTGTGCGAGGTGGCTGGTCGAAACCATCCCGGCCTCGTCGACGATGAGCGTGGACCCGGGCGGGAGGTTGAAGCGCGGAGTGGGCCCGTCGGGGTGTTGGTGTTCGTAGAGCAGTTTGTCGATCGTGTCCGCCTGGACACCGGTCTCAGAAGACAGGACTTGGGCGGCTGCTGCGGACGGTGCGACACCAAACACCACGCGCCGATCAGCTTGGAGTTGGGCGACAGCGGGGGACAGGGCAGTGGTCTTCCCGGTGCCGGCTGGGCCGACGATCATGACGAGGTCGGCGTCTCCGGCGACAGCGGCCGCAGCTTGTGCTTGCGGTCCAGACAGTTCCACGTCCGATCGCGAAGACGCTTGGGTGTTGGGGGTGCCGGGTAGGTGGGAGCGGCGGTCGGCCCATGCGGCGAGGTCGTCTTCTTGTTCGAGAATGAACGTGGTGGTGAGGGCCCGGTCGGTCGCGGGTTCGGAGTACGGACGCCCGTCACGGCGGACCGTGTCGCCGTGGGGGACAGGTCGGGAGATGTCGACGCACTGCTCGCCGATTGTTCGCTGCGTCCACGCTTCGAGCCTGTCGACGAACTCGCCGCTGTTCTGGAGGGTGTAGCTCGGGAGCTGCCGGGCGATCTCGCGTGAGAGTTCGGCTGGCCGCCACGACGACTGCGTTTCTTCGAGTTCCTTCATCGCGCCGTTGCATGCGATCTCCCAATCACGATCGGTCAGCGCCCGCCCGGCGATGCGGCCGGTGACGAACCGTTCCAACTGTCCCGGCCCGATCCCCAGTTCGACGAGCTGTTCGGTCCAGTGGGTGTGGAGCTCAGCGGCGTTGACTTCAGTTGCCTTCGCTGGTCGGGAGTCGGTGACGGCTTCGCGTTCTAGCCGCCACCGTTCGCGGGGTGTGGGGTCTCGGTCGAAGGTGTCCACGAACCGGTCGATCTTCGCGTCCAAACGTTTGTCGATGGCTGCGGTCCGGGTCGAGAATTCCGCCAATACCTCTGGTGGGAAGTGGGCGATCTCTGCGATGCCGTTCACGACAGGCTCGAACTCGACACCCAACCGGCGAGTGAGTTCGGTCCGCATGGTGGCGTGGTAGATCGCCGATGCTGTTCGTTGGTCGAGTTTGAGTGTTCTGGCGTCGAGGGCGAGCCAGCGGCCGTCGGGGGACAGGACTCGGTTGGGGACGACGATGTGGGTGTGGAGTTGTGGGTCGAGGGCGCGGGAGGTGTGTTGGCGGAACGTGGCTGCGACGATCCCTTCGGCGTCGACGGTTGCGATCTCGCCTTGGATGCGGAAGCGGGTGTGTGCGGTGTTCTGAACCCATTGGATGATCGCCGCCACGCCGGTGTCGTGTGATGCCAGAACGTCCGCACGCACCTGATCGCTTCCGACGGCGAACAGGACCGACATTGACTTCGGTGCTGACGCGGTGATGTCGAACCCACGAACAGAGTTCTCCCCATACGCACGCCCAAGGCGGAGTGATGCGTCGTGGGGGTAGGCGCCGGCCATGAGGTTCAAGAACTCGTCGTCAGCAACCTCACCGCTGAGCCCGAGGGCAGCGGCGGCTTTGCCGTGCCAATGGCCTCTTGGTTCGTCGGCGTTGAGGTAGTAGTTCGGCAACGCGTCGACGTAGTAGGAACCGGCGTCGGTCCCTTTGAGGGTGGTGACCCGGACCGTCATCGCCAAGCCTCGGGAAGGGTTTGGGAAGTTGCCCGGGAGAGCACAAGCGCAGCTGTGCACTCGTCTGTCCTTTGGTTGGTGGATCTTTGCCGAGGCATGCGCCGAGGTCCGTCGGGTGTCAGGCCGAGAACGGCAGGACGGCTTGGCCGTCGTCTGCTGCGTTCTCAGTAGAGGCGGTGTCGGCGAGGTCGCCGTCGATCGAGCGAAGCTCCGGGGTCCCTTGCGCCTCTTGCTCGATGTGCGCCGACTCCTTGGTCGGGAGCATCAAGACTGGTGCGCCAACTGCCTCCTCGAGTTGGGTGCCGGCGAGCAGCACCCCGGACTCGCCTCCCGAATCGCGCCATGTCTCGATTGGCGCGTAGCCCTCGGTTCGGCCGATGCGGTGGAGCCGTGTGGCCTCCGCAACCGGGCATAGGCCAGGCACCGGAGAAGGAGACGAGAATGAACCCATACCTATAGTACGTGCCAGCTATTGCCCGATCTGTGACAAAGCGTCAGCGGCTGACATCGCCCTTTGCAGGGTGGATATGCGCTGCGAGGATCAGGTTCTGGCCGGGCTGCGCTACGAGGGATGGCCGGCTCTGCTCCTTTGATGGAGTATTCGGCTGATAGGCATCGGTCGCTGCCGTGCCCGGTTCACTTCTTTGGGCACGAACGCGGGTGAGGGGGGCATCCGGGCTTCTCTTCGTTGGAGGAAGCATCGCTGAGGGGGCTGGCGGTGATCGACGTTGCGACGACGGGCGCCTACCTCACCGAGCAATGGCGCCTTGCCTCAAGCGATCTCGTTGCGCAGTTTGAACTTCTGGATCTTGCCTGACGGTGTGGTTGGCATGGCGTCGACGATGACGAGTTGCTCGGGGAGGTAGTTCTTCGCGACGCGCTGGTTGGTGAGGTGGCCGATCATGTCGTCAAACGCGAACGTCTTGCCGGGTTTGGTGACGACGACTGCGCACGCTCGCTCGCCGAGGCGTTCATCGGGTGTTGCGACGAGCGCGACCTGGGCAACGGAGGGGTGCCGGTACAGCAGGTTCTCGATCTCGACGACGGGGATGTTTTCACCACCCCGAATGATGACGTCTTTGGATCGTCCGGTGATGCGGATGTAGCCGTGCTCATCGAGTCGTGCGAGGTCGCCGGTGTCGAACCATCCGTCGTCGTCGGTCGCGTTGAGATGCGGCCGCTTGAGGTAGCCACCGAAGTTCGAGCTGGACCGGACGAGGAGGCGTCCGGTTTCGCCGGTCGGCTGGTTGGTGCCGTTGCTGTCGGTCACCTTGACCTCGGTACCCGGAAGAGGGCATCCGTCGGTGTCGATCGCTCGGCTCGGGTCGTCATCGAGGAGTGTTGTGGTGACGGCACCGTTCTCGCTCATGCCCCATGCAGACACGATGTTCGCTCCGAGTGTGCGTTGGGCTCTTTCGACGAGCGGCCCGGGGATCGGTGCGCCGGCGCACAGGAAGGTGCGAAGCGAGGGCACGGCGTCGGTGGCCTGCACCCGGTCGGTGAGATCGGTGAGGAAGGGGGTGGATGCCATGGTGAAGGTGACGGCGTGTTCGTTGATGATCTCGATCGCTCGGTCGGGGTTCCAGACGTCGAGGATCACGGCGGGGCAGCCGAGGATCACGGGCATCATGAGCCCGTACATGAACCCGGTCTGGTGCGCCATCGGCGAAGCCATGAGTACGACGTCATCGCTGTCGAGGCGCAGCCGCTCGGCATACGGCACGATGTTGGAGTAGAGCGTGTTCGAGCTGTGCATCACCCCTTTGGGTTCACCAGTGGTGCCCGAGGTGAAGATCAACTGCGTGATGTCGTCCGGGCCCGGCCGCGACCCGGTGAGGATGTCATCGACGTCGGAACGGGCTCCACCGTCGTTTGCCGCAAGCAGGGCGTTGAAGCCGCCTGGGCCGTCGTCGTCGACGGCGACGACGTGGCGAAGGTGCGGCAGCTGGTCGCGGAGGCCGTCGTACATGGCCCGGTAGTCGTGGTCGCGGAACGTCGATGGGATGATGGCGACCGACGCCTCGTTGTGTCCGAGCATGAATTCGAGTTCTCGCTCTCGGAATATGTGCATGAGCGGGTTCATGACCGCTCCGATGCGGGCACATGCAAGGTAGGTGACGGTGAACTCCCACCAGTTCGGGAGCTGCACTGCGACGACGTCGTTGGCGCGTGCGCCGAGGCGGTTGAGTCCGAGGGCGACACGATCAACGACGGCACCGAGTTCCCGATACGTCATCGACAGCGTGTCGCCATCCAGTCGGACCGCTGTGAGCGCCGTTCTACTCGGGTGGGCCGCGACAGCTGCGTCGAGGGATTCATTGATGGTTTGGTCGAGCCAGAACCCTGCGTCGATCATCGCTGGTCGGCGGACTGGAATGTTGTCGGCGTCGAAATGCACGGGCGTTCCCCTCGTCGTTCGCTTTTTGGATTTGTCTCGTTGGCGGTCTTCGCGTTCGGTGATCCGACTCGAGACGGTTCAGGCCGGCACGTTGGCTCGCCCGACTCGGTCTCGGGCGATCACCGTCTTCATGATCTGGGCAGTGCCGTCGCCGATCTGGAAGCCAAGCACATCGCGGAGGCGTTGTTCCATGACACCGCGGTCGTAGCCTCCGTGGCCCAGCACCAGAAGGCATTCGTGCACGACGTCATAGGCCAGTTTTGGTGCCCACCACTTACACATTGCCGCTTCGGAGGTGTGCGCAAGACCTCGGTCTGCGGCCCAAAGTGCCTGGTAGCAGAGGAGGCGTGCAGCTTCGACCTGAGTGTCGAACTCGGCGAGTCGATGTGACACGCCTTGGAACGCCGACAGTGGTTGGCCGAAGGCGGTCCGTTCGGTTGAGTAGGTCCATGCGTCGTCGAGGGCGGCACGGGCGACAGCGAGAACTTGCAGCCCGATCAGCGCTCGGGAGAAGTCGAATCCCTGCATCACCTGGACGAAACCGCCACCCTCGTCGCCAAGCCGGTGGCTGGTCGGGACGCGGACGTTGTCGAAGAAGATCGAGCCACGTCCGATGGCTCGCTGACCGTGGCAGTCGAAACGTGTGGTCGTGATGCCAGGCAGGTCCATCGGGACGAGCACCGCGGTGATCCCACGCGCGCCAGATGCGCCGGTGCGGCCGAATACGACGGAGATCTCGGCCTGATCGGCGGCCGAGATGGAGGTCTTCTCGCCATCGAGGACGTAGTGGTCCCCGTCGCGAGTCATCCTCAACGCGAGCTGCGCGGCATCGGAGCCGCCGCGTGGTTCGGTGAGGCCGAGCGACGCGATGACGCGTCCCGCTGTGAGTTCGTGGAGCCACGGTTCGACGATGGCGGCCTCGCCGTGGTCGGCGAGGATCTGGGCGTTGAGTGATCCGAGGAGGTTGATGTAGGAGATGGAGAGGTCGGCGGCAGCGATTTGTTCGTGGATGACACCGGCGGCGACTTTGGAGGTGCCTTGGCCTCCGAGGTGTTCGGGAAGCTCGGGTGCGATCAGACCGAGTTCGCCCATCTGGGCCGACAGATCGCGATCGAGAACTCGCGACGTGTCGCGGTCGACGTAGCCAGGCGCGATCCGTTCGTCAGCAAACTTGCCAGCCATTTCGGCGAGAACCAGCAGGTCGTCGTCGAGGTACGGGTTCGGGGAAACGTTCATGTGGCGAACTCTCGGAAGTTCGGCTGGCGCTTCTCTTTGAGCGCGTTGACGCCCTCCTGGGATTCGTCGGTCTCGTAGTAGAGCCGCAGGGCGTACATACCCATCCCCGCGATGCCCGCCTGGTGTGCGGTGTCCATGTTGAACGAGCGCTTGGCGATGGCTATCGCCGTCGGGCTCTTCGCGCAGATCTCTTCTGCCCATTCCTGGACCGTCGCATCGAGCTGATCGTCCGGCACGCAAATGTTGGCGAGGCCCATCTCTTCTGCTTGCTTGCCGGTGTAGCGGCGACACAGATACCAGATCTCGCGAGCCTTCTTCTCACCGACGACTCGCGAAAGGAACGCGGTGCCAAAGCCAGGGTCGACCGACCCCATCTTCGGGCCGACCTGGCCGAACGTTGCGGACTCCGAACAGATCGTGAGGTCACAAATCGTTGCGAGTACGTTGCCGCCACCGATCGCAAAGCCCTGCACCCGGGCGATGACAGGGACCGGGACATCCCGGATGGCGGTGTGTAGCTCCTCGATCGGTAGGCCAATCGTGCCGCGACCGTCGTACTGCCCTTCATGGGCTGATTGGTCGCCTCCGGTGCAGAAGGCACGATCACCGGCACCGGCGAGGACGATGGCGCCGATGTCGCTGTCGTAGCCAGCGCGATGCAACGCGTTGATCAGCTCGTCGCAGGTCTGGCCGCGAAACGCATTCATCTTGTCGGGCCGGTTGATCGTGATGTAGGCGACGTGGTTGCGGTATTCGACGATGAGGTCGGTGTAGTCCATTGCAGTCCTTCAGTTGGGTGGAGGGGGCGTGTACAGATATGGAGCGGTGTCGAGTTGCGTGAGGTCGCGAGTCATCCGGCCATCGTCAGGCCACCGGAGACGCTGAGCACTTGACCGGTAACGAACGAGGCTTCGGCACTTGCGAAGAACAGGACGGCGCCAACGAGGTCGTCGGGTTGACCGAGCCGACCGAGCGGGATCGCCCGTCGGAACGCCTCGCGCAACTTCTCCGGATTCGCTGAAGTATCGGTCACCGTGGCGAGCAGGGCGGTGTCAGTGGGGCCCGGACAGACGACGTTGAACGTGATGCCGTGGCGCGAGTGTTCGCGGGCAAGAGTCTTCGAGAACGCCACGAGCCCCGCCTTGCACGCGGCGTAGACCGCCTCGCCCGACGATCCGACACGAGCGGCGTCCGAGGAGATGTTGATGACTCGACCGCCGTTGCGCTCGACCATGCCCGGCAAGATCGCGTGATGCATGTTGAGCGCGCCGACCAGGTTGATGTCGATCAGGCGTGCCCAATCCTCGGGGACGGTGTCGACGAACGGAACGAAGAGGTCCCATCCGGCGTTGTTGACGAGCACATCGATCGGGCCCAGCTCATTGACCACCTGGGCGATCGCAGCATCGATGGAAGCTCGCTCGGTGATGTCGCACGCCACAGCGAGAGCACGAACATCTTGGGAACAGAGTTCGTCAGCGACGTTCGCCGCGGCGTCCTCAGCCCGGTCGAGTACAGCGACGTTGGCTCCCTCGGCGGCGAAGCCGCGACAGAACGCACTGCCAATTCCTCCCCCACCCCCGGTCACCACCACCGTGGTGTCTTCGAATCTCCTCATGGCTTCCTCCTCTGACGTCTGGCAATTTTATAGCAAGATATTGTCATACCTGTCCAGAGCAATCCAGGATGAGTAGCATGCGACCCATGCCCAAGGATGACGCGAATGCCCCTGAAGGCGAAGCCCCACAAGACCTTTCCATGGATGCGACGCGGTTCGAACTGGCGAATCGCCTGTTCTTTCGGCTGTACCAGTGCGCAAATATGTTGCACAAAGTGGGCACTCGAGCCGTCGAGAGCGAAGGCCTCACAACACAACGATGGGCCGTACTCGGAGCGCTCCCACCACCGGACCGCGATCCTGGGATGTCAGTCGGCGACCTCGCCCGCTACCTCGCAGTCAGCCGCCAAAGCCTCGCCGGCGTCGTCAACCACCTTGAAAGCGAAGGGCTGATCGCCGGCAAGCCGGACCCGCACGACGGACGATCGCGCCTGCTTCACCTCACCCCCCATGGATTCGACACCTGGAACGAGCGGGTACTCCCCCTGATCCACGACTTCTACGAAGACGCCGCAGCGGGCCTCTCGGTCGAGGACATGAGCCACGCGCTGCACTACTTCGTGCGCCTGCTTGACAACATGTCCGCAATCGATGGCCAAACTCGACCGGACTGACCCAGCAGATCGACGCTAGTTTCCGGCCCACCCAGTCCGACCAGCGAGCACATCCATCCTCGCAGGTCAGAGGCCATCGAGCGTCGCGCTCGTGTCCTGATGTCATCGCTCGGCCAACGCGATCAGACTGGCGTCGGTCCCGCCGAGCGGTAGATCAGACTAGGTCAACAAGATCGGCGGCCCGAACCAGATCATCGTCGATCAGTGCGTCGATGAGAAGGTCCGCGTTGGCGATCGATCGGAAGAACCTGGCTTCGGTCTCTGCGCTGCTCCGCCGGTCAATTCTGTAGGCGGCCAGCGCTACGAACCCGAGCTTCCGCTCCTCGGGCTCCGACTCGGCAATGCCGATGCCAGTTCAGCCACGACAGCAGCCAAGCTCACTCCGCGACGATCTGCTTCGCGCTGCAAACGTGCGAGCACCTCGTCCGACAGATCAAGTGTCACTGGCGTCGCCCGATCGTAGTGCCGCCTCTGGAATCCGAACCAGCAATCGACCGCGCCAGCGGATTCGCTGACAACGTGAGCGGGCTTCGTTACTTGCCTGCCGGACTGGGCGTCGGACGTGCGGCGAGGCGGGCGGCTGCGCCAAGGACAGCATCGGTGATGAGCTCGTGATGGTGTGAGAGGTCGAGCTCACCGGCTTCGTTCGCGATGAAGAAGCCGTCGGTGAGCGCCATGGTCAGGTGGCACAATGATGTGATGGCGTCACCGCCAAGACCAGGAAAGGTGCCGCGATAGAGACGGTGCAGGTTGTCCTGTACCTCTGCTCGTATCGCCACGAATCGTTGACGAGCAGGGGTCGGCTCGCTTCGCTGCTCTAATGTCAGCAACAGGCCCAGTCGCAGGAAGTCTGGCGAGTCGGTGATGGCCAAGATGGACGTACCGAAGCCGTCGCCCAGTGTCTCGTGGTCTGCCGGAGTGGTTGCGTACTTGATGCGCTCGATCCATCGGCGGTAGCTGTCCTCGATGACGGACGCGATCAGGGTGTCTTTGTCATCGAAGTGCCAATAGATCGAGCTTTTCGGCAGCCCAGATCGCTCGCTGACGGCTGAGATGGTGGTCCCATCGAAGCCGCGAGCGCCGGCCAGTTCGGCTGTGGCATCGAGAATCCGACGTCTCGATTCCTCACCATCTGCCCGAATGCGCCTCTGCGACTCCATTGGTTGACGATAGCCCAAGTCTGTGTAATTGTACCGATAGGTCTAATTGGACCGCACGGTACAGGTTGCCTCGTGACGGAAAGAGTGTTCGGATGATTCAGAACTTGGCCTACGTGGTCTTTCGTTCGGCAGCCTCCGAAGAGTGGCGTACCTTTGGTGCGGACGTCGTAGGTGCAGCACTGGCTCCTGACGGACCAGACGGCTCGGTTCGTGTCCGGTTCGATGCTCGGCCGTGGCGGATTGCTGTGGCACCAGGCGAACGCGACGAGCTGGAGTGCATCGGCTGGGATGTGAGCGCTCAGGGCTTCAATTCGGCGATCGAGGCGATCGAACGGTTCGGCTGTGTCGTAGAACGATCACCCGCCCAGGCCAAGGCCCGCAATGCGAGCGATTTGGCAGCCTTCGTCGATCCGTTTGGCCTGCATCACGAGTTGGTTGTCGGCGTGGAGGAAGTCCATGACTTCGAGCCCGCTCCGCAGATGAACGGGACCTTCGTTACCGCTGACCAGGGCATGGGTCACATCGTGCTGATGCTTCCGAGTCTGGACGACGGAGTCCGATTCGTGACCGAGGCACTCGGACTGGTGTTGAGTGACACCATCGAAGCTGGCCAGACCATCCAGTTCTTCCACTGCGCCGGTACGGCTGCGCGCCATCACAGCCTGGCCATCACGGAAGTGCCCGGGCGGTGCGGAGTCCACCACGTCATGGTCGAAGTTTCCGATGTCGACGACGTCGGCCGAGCCCTTGATCGTGTGCGGGACGCTGGCTTCGCGTTGTCGATGGACTACGGGCGGCACCCGAACGATCTCGTTTCGTCGTTCTATGTCCGCACTCCCTCAGGGTTCGACCTTGAAGTCGGAGCTGGCGGTGTGACGATCAACGATGCGGAGTGGCAAACCGACACCTACGACACCACAAGTCTGTGGGGTCATCGTCCGCCGGCCGACGGTCCGCTTCGTCCGGGAATCTTGCACCGCATTCAACCGAGCCAGACCGAAGCACGATGAGACTGAGTCACACGGAGCCTGACATGCCAACACCTATTCGCACCACAGACATCGCCGTCGGCGATGTCAACTTTCACGTTTCAGAAACCGGACAGGGCAACAACCCCTGTCTGGTGTTTCTCCACGGATCTGGCCCAGGGGCCGATGCGTTGAGCAACTGGGAGGCCGTCATCGAAGAACTCGGCTCCGACTTCCATTGCGTCGCCCCCGACATCGTTGGGTTCGGGCACTCGACCCACCCGGACCCAGCGCCCGATGGGCTCAGGCCGTTCACCGATCTGCGTGTCTCAACGCTGATCGGTTTGTTCGAGCAAATGGGCCTCGACCAGGTGGTCTTGGTCGGCAACTCGATGGGTGGCCTCATTTCCATGTTGATCGCAAACGAGCGACCAGAACTGGTCGATCGCATGGTGCTCATGGGATCCGCAGGCGGCAAGGCCCCGATGCTCGACGGGCTCAAGCGACTCATCGGCTTCTATGGCGACCCGACAGCGGATGCCATGGAGGGCCTGCTCGAAGGGTTCCTCCACGACTCGTCGATCTTCGGTAGTGATCTCCGAAGCATCGCTGAGGCTCGCCTGCCCAACGCACTTCGACCTGAGGTCCGTCGTTCTCACATGGCCACGTTCTCCGGAGCCGGAGGCCGAGCTGGCCTGTCGATGGACGACTACCCGAAGCTGACCCTCCCGGTTCTGCTGCTCCACGGCGACGATGACCAAGTGGTCTCGATCGAGTCGAGTCAATGGCTGAGCGCACAGTTTCCGAATGCCAGACTCGACGTCTTCGCCGACACTGGGCACTGGCTCCAGATCGAGAAAGGTCCGGAGTTCGCTGCGGCCTTGCGTCAGTTCGTCGCCGAGGGGCTGTGATGTCGGCGATGGATCAGCTGGATGAGCTCGTCTCGATGGAACGTGGTGAAGTCGACCGTCGAGTGTTCAGCGACGACGAGATCTTCGATGCGGAGATGGAGCTGATCTTCGGCCGGGCCTGGCTCTTTCTCTGCCACGAGAGCCAGATCCCTGAGCGGGGTGACTTCTTCGAAGCGATCATGGGTCGCGACAACGTGCTCGTGGTCCGCCAGAAGGACGGCTCGGTCAAGGCGCTCCTCAATACCTGCACCCACCGGGGCAACGCCGTGTGTCGCGCGGAAGAGGGGAACGCCCGAAGCTTCTTGTGCACCTACCACGGCTGGTCGTTCGGCATCGACGGCCGGCTCAAGGGTGTGCCTGGCTACAAGGATCTCTACCACGAGGACTTCGCCAAGGCCGATTTCGACCTTCGACCCGTGGCCCAGGTCGACTCGTACAAGGGTTTCGTGTTCGCCACACACGATGCCGAGGCCCCAGCATTGCCCGACTTTCTCGGGCCAGCAGGAATCCTCGGGATCGAACAAATCGCGGCTCGGGGCGACATGGAAGTGATCCCCGGCATTCAGAAGTTCACCATCGAGTGCAACTGGAAGTTTGCGCAAGACAACGCCCTCGATTGGTATCACCCGCAGGTGACCCACGCATCGGCGATGAAGGGCGTGCTGCCGGGGCCGAAGCGTCCGTCGATCGATCACCTCGATCAGGACGCCATCACCATGCAAGACGGCCAGTCACTCGACATGGCTCGAGATGCCGGACTCAGCGGCACGAAGTTCCCGAACGTCGTCGTGCTCGGCGAATACGGCCACTCGATCGGTGGACCGACCACGGAAGCGCACGTTGGTGAGTACGACCCGAGCTGGCGACTGGATGGCGAGGCGGCCGAGACACTCGGCGATCATGCCCAAGACATCGCCGGCCACCCGGCGATTTTTCCGAACGTGTTCGTCGGAGCGACGGCGCAGATCTCGGTCCGCATTCCACGAAGCCCGACCGTCACCGAGCTCTGGTGGTTCAGCTTCGTCGATAAGAATCTCGACGCACGCAAGCGCAGGGTTGCTGTCGCAGCAGCGGTGCGGGTCTTCGGCCCCGCTGGTGTTCTCGAACAAGACGACGGCGAGAACTGGGCTCAAGCAACCCAGCAGACACATGGTGCTGCGAGTCGCGAGGTACCGGTGATGATCAACATGGGTGTCGGCCGGGGCGAGGTCGTGAAGGAGAACGGATTGGCTCGGATCGACACGGTCACGAACGAACACCCCCAGCTCTGGCTTTACCACTGCTGGCAGCAATGGTTGCGCGGCGGAACCTGGGAGGAACTCCGCAACGCCACCGAACCTCCCGACCGAATCTGAGGACGACGATGGCACAACTCGAAACGACTCAAGAGCTCAGCGAGATGCTGCGCCAGCACCAAGTCGAGCAGTTCTACTTCCGCGAGTCAGCGCTGCTCGACGGCCGTGAGTACCAGGCGTGGGTCGACCTCTTCACCGACGACACGCACTACTTCATGCCGATCCGTCGGACTCGAAGCACCAAAGAGCTCGATCGAGAGTTCACCAAGCCAGGGGAGATGGCGTTCTTCGACGACACCAAGGCGCTGCTCGACGGCCGGATCATGAAGCTCGCCACCGGTCGTTCGTGGTCCGAAGACCCGCCGTCTCGAACCCGCCACTTGATCACCAACGTGCGCGTGACGGCCGACGACGGAAGCGAACTCGAGGTGGCATCGAACTTCCATCTCTATCGCACGCGCCTGAACAACGAAGAAGACCACTGGATTGGGTCGAGAGCCGACCTGCTCCGTCGAGATGGCGACGACCTGCGAATCGCTCGGCGCTACATCTACCTCGAACAGACCGTTCTGACCGCCGCCAACCTGTCGGTGTTCTTCTGATGGGCTGGTTGGAGAAGACGTCGATCCTGCTCACCGGTGGTGGCTCTGGGCTCGGCTGGGCCCTCGTCGAACGCTTCATCGCCGAGGGGGCCAACGTCGGCGTTCTCGAGATCAGCGCCGAGAAGGCGGACGAGCTTCGCAACGCATTCGGCGATCGAGTGACCGTGAGTGTCGGGGACGCAACCTCATATGACGACAACGCAGCCGCTGTCGCTCAGACCATCGAGACCTTCGGCTCGCTCGATGTGTTCGTCGGCAACGCCGGCTTGTGGGACTACGCCAAACCACTCGAGCGATTGGACCCCGCTGCGATGCCAGAGGCATTCGACCAGATCTTCCGGCTGAATGTCATGGCATACATGCTGGGGGCTCGAGCATCGCTCGAAGCGCTTCGGGCGTCGAGAGGGGCCATGATCTTCACCGTCTCCAACGCAGGATTCTGGCCGAGTGGGGGAGGGCCGCTCTACGTAGCGTCGAAGCACGCTGTCATGGGGCTGGTCAAACAGTTGGCCTACGAGCTCGCACCTGAGGTACGAGTCAACGGTGTGGCCCCTGGCGGGATGCCGAGCGACCTTCGCGGCCCAGCTGCGCTCGGTCAGGCCGACCGGGCGTTCGACAGCCTGCCCGTCGACGACATCATGAAGGAGTTCACCCCGCTCGAACGGGCGATAGCTCCCGAGGACTACACGGGCCACTACGTGCTCCTTGCGTCGCGTGAGAACTCGTTGACGGTCACCGGCTCGGTCCACAACTGCGACGGTGGCATCGGCGTTCGCGGCCGGCGGCAAGCGGAACGATGAACGCCTCGAACAAGAGCGTCGACCACCTTGCGATTGGCCTCGGCTTTGCCCCTGACGTTCTCTGTTTGGAACGTCCTCGCTTGCGAGGCCTGGTCGAACAGATCAACGCCAGCCCCATCGACCACGTCGCCGTGACCGATCACGTTGCGTTCCGAGGCGGTCGGGGCTCGGACGGCATCACGGCGCTCACCTTTCTTGCCGGGCTCGGAATCGAGAAGCCCCTGCACACCGGTGTGTTGATCCTGCCACTGCGACATCCAACGATCCTGGCTCGCCAGCTCCTGGACCTCGCCGATCTTCACGAGCCCGGCATCGTGGTTGGCGTCGGCGTCGGAGGCGACGACCCCGAGGAATACGCCATGGCTGGCATGTCGGTGACCGAACGCGGTCGTCGCATGGACGACAGCCTCACGATGCTGGCTCAGCTGCTCGGCCCGCAAGCATCGATCGACCACAGTGGCTTCCATGCGGCGTCCGGTCCTGGCCTTGCCCGGAACGAAGGCAGACCTGTGGCGGTGCTGGTCGGTGGCCGTGCCGATGCCGCTCATCGGCGTGCCGCAGCGGCAGACGGATGGCTCGGAACGTTCTGCTCCGCCAGTCGATTCGCCTCAGGACGCGAGGCCGTGCAAGCCATCTCGAATGAACCCGACGTGTTCGGCTACCAGGCGTGGGTCGGGGTCGGTCCGGACGGGCGAGCGCATGCCGACCGAGTGATCAACGAGTTCTACGGCATGGATCCGGCTCCGTTCCAGCGGTACACGCCTGCTGGCTCGGCGGAACAGATCCATGCCGAGCTCGTCCCGTACATCGAGGCCGGCTGCAACCTGTTGAACCTCTTCGCAGCATCGCCAGCGCCCGAGACGTCGGTTGAAGTGATCAGCACTGTGGTGACGGCGTTGCGATGACCCGACCGCTGCTCCCCATCTCTCCCACCATCTCCAAGGACACACCATGACGATCGATCACGACACTGCCGCTGCACTGTCGGCTCAACTGCTCGCAGCAGAACGAACAGGCGAAGCCATTCTTCCCGTCGTCGGCACGATCCCCGCGGGAGACATCGACAGTGCCTACCTGGTGCAGTCCCTGTCCACCGCGACCAAGCTCGACGGTGGTCGGCGGATCGTCGGCCGCAAGATCGGCCTCACCAATCCAGCAGTCCAGCAGCAACTGGGTGTCGACCAACCCGACTTCGGAGTCTTGTTCGACGACATGGCGTTCGCCGACGCTGACATCATTCCCGCTGGGCAGGTCCTTCAGCCGAAAGTCGAGGCCGAGATCGCCCTTGTTCTCAGCGAAGATCTGGCCGAAGAAGATCTGACCGAGGCGGATCTCGTTGCCGCCATCGGGTCAGTACAGGCATCCATCGAGATCGTCGGAAGCCGCATCGCCAACTGGCAGATCGGGATCGTCGACACCGTCGCCGACAACGGCTCATCTGCAGCGTTCGTGCTGGGCTGCGAAGCTCGCGAGCTCGGAGACGTCGATCTCGCCGGCTGCGAGATGACGATGACCAGACGGCGGGCCGGAGTCAGCGAGGTCGTGAGCCAAGGAACCGGGGCGGACTGCCTCGGGAGTCCGCTCATAGCTGCTCGTTGGTTGGCGGCGGAACTGGCTCGGCGAGGCGACGCTTTGCGACGCGGCGACATCATCCTCACCGGTGCATTGGGGCCGATGGTCGAGGTGGTTGCTGGTGACCGCTTCGATGTCGAGATCTCGGGCATCGGTGCGGTGGCTGTGGAGTTCGAATGAGTGAGCCTGTGACGGTCGCCGCTGAATCTGCTGGCTCGCTGTTTGCCGCTCCCGACATCGAAGTGATCGAGCGCCCGGATGGTGTCCGCCTGTTGTCGTCCCGCACGCCGCTGGGCGAATACGCATCGTCAGTAGGCGAATGGCTGCAGAAATGGGCCAGCGCTGCTCCTGATCGCACGTTCATCGCCGAGCGTGATGGTGAGGCATGGACTCCGCTGTCGTATCGCGACGCATGGTCGACCGCTCGCTCCATCGGTCAGGCGCTGCTCGACCGCGGCCTCGGGCCAGATCGACCCCTCGTTGTGCTGTCCGGCCCATCGATCGCTCACGCACAGCTCATGCTGGCTGCGCATCTCGTCGGCGTCCCTTTCGTGCCGGTGTCGGTTGCCTACTCATTGGTCGTCCAGGACCCCACTCGAGTGCTTCACATCGTGAACCAGTCCGATGCCGGCCTCGTGTTCGTTGAACAATCGGCGCCGTTCGCCCGGGTGCTCGATGCACTTTCTGATCGGGAGATCGCCTCTGGCGACGGCGACGTTGGTGTTGCGTTGCAGGACCTCATCGAAACGTCGGTCACCGCAGCGGTCGACCAGGCATTTAGCAACATCGAGCCTGATCACGTGGCCAAGATTCTCTACACCTCTGGTTCCACCGGAATGCCCAAAGGCGTTCTCACCACCCACCGAATGCTCTGCGTCAACCAGAAGTCGATGGCGCTCGTTTGGCCCTTCCTGGCCGAGACGCCACCGATCATCTGCGACTGGCTGCCCTGGAGTCACACCTTCGGGTCCAGCCACAACTTCAATCTCGTGTTGGCCAATGGTGGCACGTTGTACATCGATGGAGGCAAGCCGGCTCCAGGCCTGTTCGACACGACCGTCGCCAATCTCGCCGACGTGCGTCCGACCATCTCGTTCAACGTGCCAGCGGGCTTCGCTCGACTCGTCGACCAGCTCGAGTCCGACAGCGACCTCGCAGACGCGTTCTTCTCTCGCCTCCAACTCATCTTCTACGCGGCAGCGCCGCTGCCAGAGGATGTGTGGCGTCGGCTGCAGGCGGTGAGCATCCGCACCACTGGTCGTGGCGTTCCGATGACATCAGGTTGGGGACTCACCGAAACGGCTCCGGGTGTCACGAGCGCGCACTTCCCACTGGACCGTCCCGGCGTCATCGGCACGCCGTTGCCGGGCATCACGCTCAAGCTCGTTCCATCGAACGACAAGACCGAGATCCGTGTGGCCGGGCCGTCGGTGACGGCGGGCTACCTCAACGATGCCGAGCGTAGCGCTGCTTCCTTCGATGACGAAGGCTTCCTGATCACTGGCGATGCCGTGCGGCTCGCCGATCCGTTGGACCCGAATGCAGGACTCCTGTTCGACGGTCGCGTCGGCGAAGACTTCAAGTTGACGACCGGCACCTGGGTGAACGTCGGTGTCCTCCGACCCCAACTCGTGTCGGCGACTGCACCGCTCGTCCTGGATTGTGTCGTCACCGGGCACGGCGGCGAGCAGCTCGGCCTCCTGGTGTGGCTGGCGCCAGGTCACGAAGACAACGCCGAGACGCGCACGCTGCTGGAGTCGTTGCTGGCCGAACACAACGAAGCGAACGGCAACACCTCTTCGACCAGAGTTCGTCGTGTCGTGGTCCTTGATTCGCCGCCGTCGATTGATGCCGGCGAGACGACGGACAAGGGCTATGTGAACCAAGGTCGAGCGCTGCTCGAGCGTTCGCAAGAGGTCGAGCGGCTCCTTGCCGACCAGCCTGATGACGGGGTCCTCATCATCGGCTGACGCTGAACGCTTGAAGCCATCTCTGGGAGGACTGCGACCGTGTGGCGACAGCGGAGATGGCGCCCGGCGACGGTCAGATCTATTCCGGGCGAGTGATTCACAACGGCGGAGCGAACGTGACCGACAACGAGTGACGGCTCGGACTTCATGTGTCATTCGTGTTCGGTTGGTTGACGACGGAAGAGGCGCTTCCGATTTCCGTTCCGTGGAGTGCAACGAGACATATGTCCGAGCGTGCCCAGCGACTGCTCGGCTGGAAGAGCTACGGGACGCGCCCGCGTCTGTGCACTGTCGACTACGAAGAGATCTCTGGGTGCCCTCGACACGGAGCGCCCTCGGTCTGAATGGTGAGGTGTTCGGGCTTGAGCGTCTCGTCCTCGCTCACGAATGATCGATGAGATCAGCGACGAACTCGACGCTTTCGAGTTGTGCGGTTTGAACGGTGTAACGCCGCCCAGATTGCACATCGAATGGAGCGGTCAGCCCTCCGGTGTAGACGACGTGGCCGCGCTCGATCGATCGACCTTCGGTGGCGAGCTGTCTCGCCAGCCATGCCACGGCTACCGCAGGTGAGCCCATTGCTTGCGTACCGCTCGCCTTTCGAGTTTCGATGCCGTTGGAGTACGTCGCAACGATGTCGGCCGGGTCGTTGTCCAGTTGATTAGCGGCGCCATGGGTGACGGCTGCTGCGGATGAGTTGTCGGCGGTGTTGTCGAGCCACGTGAAATCGTACGAGGCCCACCGGGGGTGGACGACCTCGATACCTACGGACCACCCGGCCGCACTGGCGAGAACATCGTTGGCGGTGATGCCTTCGCCGCCCAGATCGGCTCCGCTGCTGAACACGATCTCGGGTTCGGCCTTTGGGTGGCGAAGCTTTGTGAGGTTCAGCCGACCATCGATGCGTTGCGACTCCCACAAGGTTCCCCAGTTGGGGCGTTCGATGCCGAGAGCTTCGCGCATCGCGGCTGAAGTCCAGCCGAGCTTGTAGCCAATGCACTTGTCGCCATCGGCGCTGCGCAGATCGTCACGGGCAAGAGCGATGAGGCGCGCACCTTCCCAGTCGAGCCCCGGGAAGGTGGTGCTGGCGAGCGGCGCCGTGGATCCTTCGTTCTCGGCGTCTCTGAGAAGCTCGGCAAAGCCGAGAGCATCTTCGGCGCTCAGGTTCGCAGAGCGCAGAGTCACACTGCGACGCCGAGCTGGTCTGCGATGCCGTTCCACGCATCGGCGGCGTTGGCGATGTCGAACCACCGTCCGTTGATCCCGAAGGAGTTGGCGCCATCGACGTTCAGGGGTTGATCGTCAATGAACAGTGTGCGGGTCGGGTCAACGCCGATGATGTCGACCGCACGCTGGAAGGCTCTCGGATCTGGTTTCAGAATGTTGGTGTCGGAGCAGTCGACGATGTGGTCGACGAGCTGAAGGAAGTCGACCTTCTGCTCCCATTCGCGTCCGTGGAAGGCCCGCATGTCGTTGGTCAGCACCGAGACGCCGTACCCCGCGGCCAAGGCAGCCTTGACCACGGCGGTGGCTTCTGGTCGGATCAGCTCGGGTACTGGTGGGTCGTAGAGCATGGTCATGTAAGCGCGCAGGTCGAGTATGCGTCCGGCTGCTTGTCCGACATCGATCGCTCGTTGGGCCCAGTACTGACGCTCGGTGAGGCCCTCGCCGGAGACCATTTCTTGCCAGAGCTCATCGGTGGTCGGGTCGACGGGCCCCATCCAGTTGAACGTGCCGGGGGGCAGGCCGAGATCAGACTCTGCGCGGTGGTGGAGTTCAACAGGATTGAGCAGGCAAACCCCACCGAAGTCCAGCAGGAGCAGATCGAACTCGGAGCGTGCCATAGGTGGACGGTACGCGCTCGGTGCCAAACGAGGAAGGACCGTCCCGCAGAGCGGGACGCTCTATCGGCGACCTCGGTAGCCCAGTCGGCGTGATGTGGCGAGTGCCATGGCGATGACTGCTTCGGCGAGTTGATCTCGACGGTGGTCCATGCGGTTGGCTGGACCGGCAACGCTCATCGCCGCGATGGTCGTCCCGACCGAGTCGCGAATGGGTGCGGCGATGGACACCACGCCGAGTTCGAACTCCTGGCGGTTCTCGGCAAAGCCAACGTTCCGGACTCGTTCGAACTCGGCCGTCAGCGCCTTGCGGGTCACGATGGTGTGTTCGGTTTGGCGACGGGGTTCCCAGCCCTTGAGTACCTTCTCGAGAGCGGGTTTGTTGAGGAACGCGAGCAGTACTTTCCCGGAGCTGGTGCAGTGTGCATCGTTGCGACGGCCGAGTTCAGCGAACAAGCGCACGGTGTTCGGGCTATCGAGACGTTCGACGTAGACAACTTGGCGGCCATCGAGCACGCCGACTTGGACCGTCTCGCCAGATGCGTTGCGCAGATCGGTCATTGGAAGCAACACGGCCTCGTGCAAGGTGCGTTGTGACGGCACCGCCGCTGCGAGGTCGTAAAGGGCCAGCCCGAGCCGGTATCGGCCTGTTGAGGCGTCTTGTTCGAGGAGTCCTTCATCGGTGAAGGTGCTGAGGATGCGATGGACCGACGATTTCGATTGACCCGAATGGGCAGCGAGGTCTGACACGCCCCAGTTCGGTGACGTCGACGTGAAGGATTTGAGGAGTGCGACGGCGTTAGCGACCGACGAGAGACGGTTCCTGGACATGAAGCTGACGTTAGTCTGTCCCGCTCTGCGGGATGTCACTGGTGTGTCGTCCGTCTCATCTCTATGTTCGAGGGCGTGGGAATTCTTCGGCTCAGCCATGTGGACATCACAGCTCCAGATCTCGAGCTCGCTGCGGCGTATTACACCGAGGTGCTCGGCCTCGACATCAGTGAGCGCACCAACGACGAGAACGGTGACCGCATCTTCTTCAAGTGTTGGGACGAACGAGACCATCACTGTCTGGCGATTCGTCACGACACCAGGGTGGGTATCGACCGGTTCACGTTCAAGGTCGATCACCCCGGAGATCTCGATCTGTTCGAGACTCGTATCGAACGTGCGGGGACGCCGGTTCAGCGAGTCGCCGCTGGCGACGAGGTCGGCCAGGGCGAATCCATCCGCTTCGAGATTCCGTCTGGTCACGAGATGGAGTTGGTCTACGACGTCGAGAAGGTCGGTGGTCGTCTGCCACTGGTGAACCCGGCTCCGATTGTTCCGAACCTGCGAGGTATCGCGCCGCCCCGAATCGATCACCTGCTGGTTCAGGCCGAGGAAGTGCCCGAAGCTGCCCGGTTCTTCCAGGACGTGCTCGACTTCCGCCTCACTGAGCAGCTGCTGGACGGTGGCGGTCACCAGACGATTGCGTTCCTCGAACGTTCAGCCAAGCCGCACGACATTGCCTTCGTGCAGGGAACGAACGGGGGTCTTCACCACTTCTCATTCTGGCTCGATGACTGGGATCACGTCCGCCGAGCCGCCGACATCTTGGCGTACCACGGTGTCACGATCGACATCGGCCCCACCCGGCACGGGCTCACGAGGGGCAGCACGATCTACTTCTTCGACCCAATGGGCACCCGCAACGAGGTGTTCTCCGGCGGCTACCGACCTGATCCTGACTTCCCGACCATCACCTGGACTGACGATCGCGCCGGCCGTGCGGTCTTCTACTACGAGGGTGTCCTCAACGAACGATTTGCGAGCGTGCACACATGAGCTCTCCCGGCATTCTTCGGTTGTCGCACGCCACCGTGCGTGTCCCTGATCTCGAACTCGCCGTGGCGTACTACGCCGAGGTTGTTGGGTTGGTTGTCACTGGTGGCGACAGCGAACGGGCCTATCTCAAGGGATGGGACGAGCAGCAACACCACTCGCTCATACTGCAGCAGGCGCCCACGTATGGCCTCGACGGACTCACCTTCAAGGTCATCGAGGAAGGCGAGCTCGATCGCCTCGCCGACCGAGTCATCGACGCTGGTATCAGCGTCGATCGCTTCCACCCTGGCGAGGTTGCCGAGGCCTCAGGAGCCACTGTTCGGTTCGTCGCTCCGAGCGGGCACACCATCGATCTCGAGTGCGGTCAAGGCCAGGTCGGTAACGGGCTCTCGTTGATCAACCCACCGCCAGCTCCGGACAATCTCGTCGGAATGCACCCGCCCCGTATCGATCACATCTTCCTGTTGTGTGAAGACGTCGATGGCATCACGGCGTTCTTCCAGGAGGTTCTCGAGTTCCGGCTCACCGAGCAGATCGTGGCCGACGATGGCCACCAACTGGCCACGTTCCTCGAGCGCACACACACCCCGCACGACATTGCATTCCTCACCGGACCTGATGGCGGCTTCCACCACCTGGCGTTCTGGGTCGACGAATGGAACGAC
>Ga0114952_1000997_pt1 | contig 25683 bp, 17 predicted proteins | sample SidtaG_2_FD_87303 | JGI IMG/M metagenome (GOLD analysis project Ga0114952, IMG submission 87303) | Marine algal microbial communities from Sidmouth, United Kingdom - Sidmouth_Asex2 metaG | ecosystem: Host-associated > Algae > Red algae > Unclassified | place: Sidmouth, United Kingdom | collected...
AGTTAAAGCAATAGAATTAGTATCACCGTTCTCATCGATATACTCGATTTGGTTAGTTGTATTGTTGAAAGATAAGCTTGTAACTGTTTCGCAATCGTCAACAACTTGGCAAACGTCGTAATCAGTCACTGATCCATCCTCAGACGTATAAGTGAAAGACCCATTGCCATTATCAACTAGTGTAGTGATAGTTTCAGCTGATCCAAAAGTGACTTGAACACCAGCTTCATTAGTGTAAGTGTATGTGGCATCTCCATTGTCAACAAGATCAGTTATTGTTTCATTTATATCTACAACTGTACCGTCTTCATTAGTGTAGTCAGCAATTTTGTTACCCGCTATAGTGTTGTTTATTTCAGTGATTATATCATTTGCATCAACAACAGTTACAGTACCATCTTCAGAAGTATATGTATAAGTTCTGTCTCCATTATCAACTAAGGTTGTAATTGTCTCAGCAGAACCAAAAGTAAATTCAGTTCCATCTTCTGCAGAATAAGTGTACGAACCATCACCATTGTCTGTAACGAATGTGATAGTCTCTTCTATGTCAACAGTTGTACCGTCACCAGATGTATGTTGAGCAATTACTTTACCATCATTTAAATCATTAACCTGAGATAAAAATAAACCCAATGGTATCTGGTTAGAAACACCATTTTCATCAATGTACACTAATTCGTTTGTTGTTGCATTGTATGAAATTGAAGTAACGGTTTCGCAGTCATCAACAACCGTACAAACATCATAATCTGTTACCGTACCGTCCTCAGATGTGTATGTAAATGTACCATCACCGTTGTCTTCTAAAGTAGTAACAGTTTCAGCAGCTCCAAATGTGATGACTACACCTTCTTCATTGGTGTAAGTGTACGTGCCATCTCCATTGTCTTCTAGAGTTGTGATCGTTTCAAATAAATCGGTAAGATCACCATCTTCATTTGTGTATTCACCGATTTTGTTACCTGAAACTGTTGCCACCAATTGTGTTACAACATCGTTAGCATCCACAACAGTCGTTGTGCCATCCTCTGAAGTATAAGTATAAGTTCCATCTCCATTTTCAGAAAGGGTAGTGATCGTCTCTGGCGACCCAAAAGTGAAAGCAGTACCTTCCTCATTAGTATAAGTGAAAGTTCCATCTCCATTATCAGCAAGCGTCGTTATTGTTTCGAATAGTTCAGTGAGATCACCATCTTCATTTGTGTATTCACCGATTTTATTACCAGTTACTGTAGCGACCAATTGAGTAATAATATCATTGGCGTCTACTAAAGTGGTCGTGCCATCTTCAGAAGTATAAGTATAGGTACCATCTCCATTGTCAGATAATGTAGTTATCGTTTCAGGACTACCGAACGTAAATGCTGTTCCATCTTCAGAAGTATAAGTAAATGTTCCATCACCATTGTCTACAAGAGTAGTTATTGTCTCGTTAATATCGAATATAGTTCCATCCTCATTTGTATAATCACCGATTTTATTACCAGTAATTGTGTTATTAATTTCTGTTATAATATCATTGGCGTCAATTTCTGTGACAGTCCCATCTTCAGACGTATAAGTGTAAGTGCCGTCTCCATTATCTACTAAAGTTGTAATTGTCTCAGCTGCTCCAAATGTAAATGAAGAACCGTCTTCAGAAGTGTACGTATAAGTACCATTTCCATTATCTACAATAGAAGTTATTGTTTCTTCTATGTTAGTGGTAGATCCATCACCAGACGTATGAACGGCAATGATGTTACCATCATTTTGGTCATCTACTTGAGATACGAATAATCCTAATGGCACTTGATTGGTGTCACCATTTTCATCTATATATTCTAACTCATTGGTAGTTGCATTGTATGAAATTGAAGTTACTGTTTCGCAATCATCAACAACTGTACATACATCATAATTAGTAACCGTTCCATCCTCAGATGTGTATGTGAAAGTACCATCACCATTGTCAGATAATGTCGTAATAGTTTCAGCAGATCCAAAAGTGAAAGCTACACTATCTTCATTTGTGTAAGTAAATGTACCATCACCGTTGTCAACAAGACTGGTAATTGTTTCATTTATTTGCACAACATCACCATTTTCATTTGTGTACTCACCGATTGTATTTCCAGAAATAGTATTAGAAATTACAGTAACAATTTCGTTAATTGTTATCGTTGTTTCTGATCCATCTTCAGAAGTATATGTGAAAGTATTGTCTCCATTGTCAACTAGGGTAGTAATGGTTTCTGCTGATCCAAATGTGAAGTCGTTTCCGGCTTCATTTTTATAGGTGAAAGTACCATCTCCATTGTCAACAAGATTTGTAATTGTCTCATAGATTGTAGTTATTGAACCATCTCCACTAGTATGAACAGCAATTTCAATTCTGTCTGGATTAGTATTTAAATCTGATACAAACGAATTGTTGAAAGACAAAGCAATAGAATTGGTAGTGCCATTCTCATCAACATATTCTAATTGTTCTAGAGCTGGATTCCATGTTAGAGATGTTACTGTTTCGCAATCATCTACAACAGAACAAACATCATATGTGATCGTAGCGCCATTCTCATTTGTGTATGTGAAAGTACCGTCAGTATTATCAGTTAATTCTGTAATGGTTTCTGGTGCGCCGAAAGTAAAAGTTGCGCCAGCTTCATTTGTATAAGTGAATGTACCATTACCATTATCAATCATTGTAGTGATTGTCTCATTTGCGTCAAGCACAAAAGCGACACCATCTTCATTGATATAAGTGTAAGTACCATCTTGATTGTCTATCATAGAAGTAATAGTTTCTTGGATTTCAACCACATCACCATCTTCATTAGTATAATCAGCAATTACATGGCCTGTAACCAAACTTCTCACAACTGTAACTATGTTGTTTGATTCTATAGTTGTTTGTGTGCCATTCTCTGACGTATAAGTATAGGTTCCGTCTCCATTATCTACAATTGTTGTAATTGTTTCATTGGCATCAAAAGTAAAATCATCACCGGCTTCATTAGTGTATGTAAATGTTCCGTTACCATTATCTGAAAGACTTGTTATTGATTCATATAATTCAGTAACAGTTCCATCTTCATTAGTGTAATCTGCGATCATGTGACCATTTATTACTGTTCTAACAAAAGTGACAACATCAGTACTTAAAATTGTTGTTTGCGTGCCATCTTCAGAAGTATAAGTATATGAACCATCATTATTCAATGTTAATGAAGTTATAGTTTCATTAGCATCAAAAGTGAAGTCAATTCCTGCTTCGTTTGTGTAAGTAAATGTTCCATTATTATTATCTACTAAAGTGGTTATACTTTCATTGATATCAACTGTATTACCATTTTCATCCGTATAATCAGCAATCTTATTACCAGAGATAGTATTGTTGATTGAAGTCAATACTTCAGATCCACTTATCACTGTTGATATTCCAGCCTCATTAGTAAAAATGTAAGTACCATCACCATTGTCAGTCAATGTAGTGATGGTTTCAGTTGCGTCAATAGTTGTAACTGCGCCGTCTTCTGAGGTGTAGGTATAGGTACCATTACCATTATCTTGAAGAACGGTTATGGTTTCGCCACCAGTGTTGAATGTAGTTCGTGTTCCATTCTCTGATGTATAGGTGTAATTACCATTTCCGTCATTGGTTAGTGTGGTAATTATTTCATCTGTATCAAATGTTACTCCGATTCCTTCCTCATTTATATAAATGAAAGTTCCATCTCCTTGATCTGTCAATGTTGTAATTGTTTCATTTATATCAACAACATTTCCATCTTCATTAACATACTCTGCGATCTTATTACCTTGAACAGTGTTTCTTACCTCAGTGGTAATTTGGGCAGATTGAATTATTGTCTCTGACCCTGTTTCATCAGTATAAGTATAAGAACCATTTCCATTATCAATCAATGTAGAGGTTGTTTCCTCTGGATCTATTACAGTAAGCACTCCTGCTTCATTTCTGTAAGTATAAGTTCCATCTCCATTGTCCGTTAATGTAGTTATGGTTTCTTCAGCGCCACCAAATGAGACTGAAACTCCAGCTTCATTTGTATATGTGAATGTCCCATCGCCATTGTCAACAAGATTTGTTACCGTTTCTTGTATGTCAATTAAAGTCTGGACACCTTCTTCATTCACGTAAGTGTATGAACCGTCCGTGTTTTGAAAAAGGGTAGTTACAGATTCTGGCTTAGAATTGATTGTTACTTCTTCACCTAGCTCATTGACGTAGGTGTAAGTGCCATCTCCGTTATCCTTCAATTCCGTTACTGATTCATAAAAATCAGTTGGATTACCATCATCATCCAAATAGGTACCAATTCTGTTCCCTAAAACAGTATTGGTAATTGATGCAACTGTTGCGTTACTTGTACCGGCTCCAGCACATTCCCATACGGGAGCTGTGGGTATACCAATATTAACTTGCAAGCAATTTTCATCAATGTTAAAAATAACGGCTCCTTTGAGAGGTGTTGGAATATTATCTCTCTGGGCAGCTGTCATCCTTGGTATGACGAGGGCTTTGTCGGTACTTTCTAGCTCGATAAGAGAGCCGTCATCAATGAGGTGAGGGTTGTCACCTATTTTGATTTGTGCATTCAAACTTTGCCCAACAAGGGCCAAGAAAAATACTAAAAAGATTGTTTTGGTCGTGGGGAATTGACATAAGTTATGGTATCTATTTAACACACCATAACAAGAAACAAAAGTTCTCATTAATAGAAATTTTAATTAAGGATTTATACTTAATAGTGATGGGTGTGTTAGAGGCGTGTGACAACATTGGTATTTCTGTAATACGCATGGTTGTGCATAGTTAAGACAAGCAAGAACTGCTCGACCCCTATTTCTAAATAGAATAATTTGTAAACTAAGTTACATTTATAAATAAATATATATTAGGCTTTAAGAATGAACGCTTAAATTATCGTTCTTCAGATTTTACATTAAATTCTGCAGAGGAAACATTCTCATCATTTCTCAAAATGACGAGTATTTCGTTAGGCAGGTATTTATTTTTATCATAAGATATGAGCCAAGTATTGTTAGCAGCAGAGAGCTGTTTTATTATTCTTATGCTGTGTGTTTTTCTCATATTGTCAAACCATCTCGCCAATTGGCCAGCGTCTTTTATTTGTAGAATGATTTCGGATTTGATATACTGAATAGGTTTCTTTTCCTCAAGGTCAGTACCATCTCCTATGTATTTCCATCCGGCATCTTTTTCTGCGACTTGCTCTAACATAAACTGCAATTTATGCACACGCTCTGGTCTTTCTCTTTTACCAGTTATGGTTTTTAATTGAGAGCCATCGTTATATGACATTACAATTGTAGGTAAGTCAGCTATATCGCTTTCGTAGTTATCTTCGAATTGATGATATTCAGCATCGTTAAATGTTTTAACGATTTCTTTGTATGTGTCTTTATCTAATTCTAAACTATGCAATCCTTTCTTTGATGTGTGTTTCTTGCCAATAAATTCTGCATACCCTCCCTTGTAAATGTTAAACACATAAATGGGACACTTACCAAAACACCCTCCTTTTTTAAGACTTATTTGGATGTCTTCTTTCGTCAAAGTGGAAATATCTTTAGTGGTTTTGCAAGCGCTTAAACCGAGAGCTAAACAAAAAGAAAATAAAATAGTACGCATTTAATAGAGTTTGTGCAAAAGTAACGATTGATTTTATCAATTAAGTCTAAAATACACTAAGTAATCTCACCTCCACAGCTACTACCAGCTCCAGCAGTACAACCGTAACAATGCTGATTGAGCACGATTTTTCTATCCATAAGCGCATCAAAATCAAATTCATTGATGTGCTTGCCAGGAGAATCTACCTTTAAATCAAGCATTTGATTAAAATCGCAATCATAAATATAGCCGTCCCAACTTACGGAAATTGTGTTTCGACACATGAGACTATCTAAAGTACTGGCATTAAAAGCATTAGAAAGCTCTTCCATGTAAGTGACGTAATTTTTAGTCTCAATGAGATAATCTAAGAAACGACTTACGGGTAAGTTTGTAATAGCATAAAGACTATTAAAAACAATCTGAAACCTTCTGAGTAACTGTCTTTTAAATTCAGATTCTAATTCTTCTTGAGAGCCTGGAAGGTAAGCGCCGGAAGGGTTATAAACTAAGTCAAGTTTTAGCCCTGTATTTTCTTTTCCATATCCGACTTCATTTAATAGCTGGAGGGCCTTAATACTGTCTTGAAAAACACCATCTCCACGTTGACTATCTGTTCTTGTCTTAGTAAAATACGGTAGTGAAGAAATGACCCAAACTTTATTATCCTTAAAAAATTGTGGCAAATCATGATATTTCGGATTTGCACAGATAATAGTAAGATTGCATCTTACCATGACTTCACATCCATGTTTGAAGCATTCTTCAACAAACCATCTGAAATGAGGATTCATTTCTGGGGCGCCACCTGTAATATCTACTTTCTCAAAACCATGCTGTTTGATAAGTTTGAGACAAGTTTCTAGTGTTGCACGATCCATGTTTTCCTTTTTCTTATCTGGACCGGCATCAACATGGCAATGTGCACATGTTTGATTACATAGTTTTCCAATATTAATTTGGAAAATCTCAGGTTTTACAGGAAGAATTGCGTCTATGCCAGACGCTTTAATTCTATCTTGGAACTGAGGGATATCAGCAATTAAAACATCTTTATTCGATAAGACATTTAATTGTACGAAGTTATCTGATAGCCTGCTATTTCGAGCACTGAGACTTTTAGATTTTTGCTTGACACCCATTTACATTAGTTTTTTCTTCACATGGTTCATCATCTGCACACTGTTGACAAGAGTAGCTCCACTTTTAATTGCAGCGGCTACATGTACGGCTTCCATCATTTGTTCTTCATCAGCGCCTTTAGAAAGACATGTTGAAGAGTAGGCGTCTATACAATATGGACACTGGATAGCATGGGCTACAGCTAGGGCAATTAAAGATTTTTCTCTCACTGTAAGTGCACCTTCTTCGAAAACTGTAGTATAATAGTCAAAGAATTTGTCACCATATTCTTTTTGAAATTCTGTAATATTTCCAAATTTCTTAAGGTCCTCGGGATTATAGTATGAATCACTCATTTAATTTATTTAATCGGTAAATGTAATAGTTTGCTGGTTTAAAACTTACACACTACGCTTTTCTGTTGTTTTAAAGACATTTGAGAGTAGAGATAAGTTTAATATGGATCAGTATGTATTAATTTGTCTATGTTATGAATATAAATTAAGTTTGATTGTGAGTAAAGAGTTAAAATCAATAATTTATTTTCTAACCTTCATTTTAGTGGGCATTTCATGTAAAGAGGATGTGCCACAAAGAGATGTAAATCTAAATGGATACGACGCAAAAGTCTATTTACCAGCAGGGGAGATACTACCTGGATTAGGTCCTTATAGCATTCCTACATTCTTTAATATGGCCCAAATTGAGACTAAAACTAAGAGTATTAATACTATTGTTTTTAATAAGAAAGTCTCAAAAGGTAAGATATTAAAAGTAGAACCAGTGGCTTTGTTGCAATTTGATTTGGATACTTCAGTAGTTAAATACATGATAAGTCTCCCTGTAGTGGAGGGAGAAAGTTATGTTGATAGTTATTTTTTTGACAATATTCATTTGAATAATAGTTTGGAAGAGTGGTTTAAAGCACAATCAGAGTTTAATAAATGTAAAAATTTTACCTGGGGTAATGCTTACAAGGCACTTATGGAATTAGATTGATAATTTGAAAAATATCATTTTAAAAGGGGAAAGTTACACTTTTGATATACACAATTCAATTGTTGATATCAAAGAGAGTTGGAATCAATTAGTTGGGGATCAAATTTATGCTCAATCGGATTACAACTTACTTCTTGAGTCCAATGGACCTTTGGGGTTTCGTTACTATTATGTAATTGTTTCTAAAGGTGGAACACCAATTGCGACTTATTATTTCCAATCAAAGCAAATTCATCTTTCTAAAGATTTCAGAATTCATTCGCATGATGATAAATTTATTACAAAACTTAAAGTTTGGGCTTTAAAGCGTTTTTTTAAACTTGTCAAACACCAGATGTTAATTTGTGGTAATGTGCTTTTAACGGGAGAGTATGCGTTCAATGAAACAAGCAAACAATCTGTTTCACAGATATTGACAGATGCTGTAATAGACGCAGTTAAAGATTTCATTTATGCTAATGAAAAGAAAAAAATACAGTCTGTCTTGTTTAAAGATTTTTATGTCGAAGACAATTGGTCAAGAATTAAATTTGAGGCTAAAGGATTTACGGAGGTAACGGTACAACCAGACATGATTGTCAATATTAATGAAGAATGGACTAGTTATCAGGACTATTTATCTGCAGTAAAATCTAAGTATCGTGTAAAATTTAAGAAGGTAAAAAAGAAGGGAGAAGCTTTAGACTTTAGGCAGTTAGATATTGAAGATGCTCAAAAATACAATGAGCAAATGTATAGTCTATATAAGTCTACATCTGAAAAAGCATTGTTTAGTTTGTTTTTGCTTGACCCCCAATATTTTGCAAGATTAAAAAAGACATTAGGCGATCATATGATCTTGTATGGAGTGTTTCTTAATGATAAAGTTGTAGGATTTTTCACTTTCGTGGAAAATGGATTGATGGCTGATGCACATTTTTTAGGCTATGATGTGAAACTCAATTCTAAGTACCAGATTTATTTTAATATGTTGCTTAAACTCATAGAAGCTGGCATTGAGAAAAAGTCATCACATTTGAATTTGTCGAGAACAGCGCTTGAAATTAAAAGTTCAGTTGGGGCAGAACCGCATGAAATGAAAGTTTACCTCAGACATGAGAATAAGCTGATTAATAAAACCGCAAAATTTATATTAGACAAAACCGTACCTAAAAACGATTGGTTACCCCGCTCTCCATTCAAGTGATTAAGGGTTATACACCTTAGCGAGATGCCTTGCTTGAGTTAAAGAATAAAAATCATTCGCTTCGATATCAAGGTTTTCCCATGCTTCTACTTTTCCTTTTTTAAATAGAATAGACTGCTGACTTTCATAATAAATAACAGTAACGCAAGCAATGATCACCATCATCGATGCTGCAATTGAAAACCAAAACCGAATTAAATTGTAGTTTTTTCTTTTTTTGATCGCATTGGTTTTATGCATTTTTCTTTGCACCTTATCCCAAGCATCATCAGGAGGATTGACTCTGATCTTTTCTGCGATCTCTTGTATTTTTTTATGATTATCTAAAATGGACATGATATTAATTCCTTTTTAAAATTTGATTATGTTTTTTTTTATACAATTCTCTCATTCTCTTCTTTGCAAGTATTAGTTGAGATTTACTTGTATTAATACTGATCTTAAGCATTTCAGCAATTTCTCTATGCTTGTAACCTTCAATGACGTACAAATTAAAAATCGTTCTGTATCCTTTAGGAAGATCATTAATTAGTGCCAATAGATCTTGATGATTGATATCACTGACTGCGCTCGGGTCTTCTTTTAATTCATAGGCCTTTTCAATTTCAACATGCAGATTAAGGTTGCTTTTCTTTCTAATTTGCATCAAGCATTCATTGACGACAATACGTTTCATCCATCCTTCAAAACTGCCCTCCTCTTTAAATTGACTGATTTTATTAAATATCTTGTAAAAACTCTCAATTAAGACATCTTCTGAATCAGCAGCATTTTTTAAGTATCTCAAACAAATACCAAAGAACAGAGGTGAATACTTATCATATAAAGCCTTTTGTGCTTTGTGGTCTTGTTTTTTAACTCGGGATACTATGTTTGCTTCTGATTGCATTAAAAAAATAGTTTCGCTTCGGTAATGAGATGAAAGTTAAACTCTTTTTGGTGTGTAAGCAAAAATTGATTTGCAGATTTTATATTCATTTTTAATAGAGTCAATGCAAATTGTAGCTAAAATCCAATTGATTGGCAATCATCTAGCTTATTAGGGACACATTAAGTATTTTTGTAATATGGATATAAGTACAAAATATAATTCCAAAGACGTAGAGGAAAAATGGTATAAGCATTGGGAAGCGCAAAAATATTTCGCATCGCAACCTGATGACAGAGAGCCTTTTACAATTCTCATACCTCCGCCAAATGTTACGGGAGTGCTGCATATGGGGCATATGTTAAACAATACCATTCAAGATGTATTGATAAGAAGAGCCAGATTGCAGGGTAAAAATGCATGCTGGATTCCCGGCACTGATCATGCCTCTATAGCAACAGAAGCCAAGGTGGTGAGGAAATTAAGAGAAGAGGGTATTAAGAAATCAGATCTCAGTCGAGATAAATTTTTAGATCATGCTTGGGATTGGACAAATGAGTATGGTGGAATTATATTACAACAACTGCGCAAATTAGGTGCTTCACCAGATTGGGATCGCACAACATTCACAATGGATGACAAGCGATATGCAGCTGTTATAAAAGCATTTGTCGATCTCTATAAGAAGGGCAAATTATATCGGGGCAATAGAATGGTCAATTGGGATCCTGAAGCGCAAACCGTTTTATCAAATGAGGAAGTACTCCACAAAGAGGAAAATGCAAAGTTGTATCATGTCAAATACAAAATTGAAGGGGAGGACAGTTGGATCACTATTGCCACAACTCGACCAGAAACAATTTTAGGTGATTCAGCTATAGCCGTTAATCCTGATGACCCTAGATATGAAAAATTTAAAGGCAAACGTGCCATCGTCCCTGTCGTGGAAAGATCTATCCCAATCATATTTGATAAATATGTAGATATCGAATTTGGAACTGGCGCTCTTAAGGTAACACCAGCACACGATGTTAATGATTATGAATTAGGAAAAACACATGATCTTGAAGTCATTGATATTTTAAATGATAATGGGACGGTTAATTTCCCTGGGACTTCCTTTGATGGCTTAGACAGATTTATAGCTCGTAAAGCTTTTGTTAAAGAATTGGAAGCTGTAAATCAGTTGGTAGAAATTGAAGATTTACGACATAGCGTTGGACGCTCAGAAAGAACAAATGCTGTCGTGGAGCCAAAGTTGTCTCTTCAGTGGTATGTTGATATGAAATCTTTAGCAGGACCCGCACTTGAAGCTGTTGAAAATAATGATATCAAATTTTATCCAGAAAAATATAAAAACACTTATCGTCATTGGATGACAAATATTAGAGATTGGTGTATCTCTAGGCAATTGTGGTGGGGACAAAGAATTCCTGCATACTACTATAATGATGATGTTTTTGTAGGAGAATCTCCTGAAGAAGCTTTGGCGGAAGCTCAAAAGAAATATCCAGATGTCAAAATTTCAGACCTTAAGCAAGATGAAGATGTTTTAGATACTTGGTTTTCTTCCTGGCTGTGGCCAATGTCTGTCTTCGATGGTTTTGAGTCTAAGGAGGAACTTAATTATTATTATCCAACAAATGTGCTCGTAACGGGCTGGGATATTATTTTTTTATGGGTGGCCCGAATGATAATGGCGGGTTATGAATGGGAAGGTAAATTGCCATTCAAGGATGTGTACTTTACAGGGATGGTCAGGGATAAACAAAGGCGAAAGATGAGTAAGTCCTTAGGGAACTCTCCTGATGCTTTAAAGTTGATAGAGGAATATGGTGCGGATGGTGTTCGTTATGGCATGCTGTCTTGCTCACCAGCAGGAGGGGATTTGTTATTTGATGATAAACTAGTTGAGACAGGAAGGAATTTTAGCAATAAAATCTGGAATGCAATGCGTCTAGTCACTCAATGGGAGGTCGATTCTAATCTTGAGATTCCACAATCAAATAAGTTGGCAAATGAATGGATTGAATCTGCATTTAACGCAATGCTTGGACAGGTTGAAAAATCCTATCAGGAGTATAGAATATCGGAAGCTTTGGTAACCTTGTATTCATTTGTATGGAATGATTTCTTTTCAAGTTATTTAGAGTATATAAAACCAGGATATGAAAAGCCGATAGACTCGGTTTCTTTGAATGCATGTATTGAAATGTTTGAGCAGATCAGTATAGTATTACACCCATTTATGCCTTTCATTACTGAAGAGTTGTGGCATACGATTAAGGAAAGAAAAGAAGGTGAAGATTGTATAATAAGTAGCTATCCTTCAGAAAAAGCGTTTGACAAGCAATTATTGAATGACATTGAATTAATGCGCACAATCATATCAAATATTCGAGATGTAAAAAATAAACATCAAATAAAACCTAAGGAACCGGTAGAAATATCGGTAATAGATAATGAAGAGATCAGTACATGCTTTAAGCAAGAAGGTTATAAGTCTTTGCTTGAAAAGATGGCATTTATAAAGCAACTCAATATTTTAAAAGAAGGTGAAGAAAATGATGGCGTGGCTTTTATAGCTGGAAAAACAAAGTTCTTTGTACACTTAGATATGGAATTGGATGTTGCAGCTGAATTAGAAAAAGCAAATGCTGATTTAAAATATCAAAAGGGATTTGTTATGTCAGTTGAGAAAAAATTGAGCAATGAACGTTTTGTTAGTGGCGCACCTGAAAAGGTTGTTGAGATGGAACGTAAAAAATTAGCCGATGGTCATGCCAGAATCAATTCGCTTGAAGAACTTATAAAAACGTTGAATAGTAAGTTGTAAAACAGCTGAAAAAAAAATTCAATAAAAAAAAGGGCACTGAATTTCAGCGCCCTTTTCTTTTTTTTATTATTGAATGAGATTAATCATTCTGTATTACTATTTTCTTAGAAGTAAATCCTTCTTCAGTTCTGATATTTAAATGATAGATTCCACTTGGGAATGCATTAACATCAATTTCTATTGTTTGATTCAATACGTTTTTGTATTGAGAAGAATGGACTCTTTGTCCTTTTGTATCCATTAAGTCGATAGCAACATTTGCAGAAACAGCATTTAAAGCCAAATCAACAAACATTTTCTCAGCTACAGGATTTGGATAGATTTCTATGTTTAGGGCATTATTTAAATCTTCTGTTCCTGAATCAAGAAGATCAACAATATTTAAATCCATAAAAGCAGTCCATGCACCCGCTACTCCTGTAGTAAATTCTCTTACATCTTCGTCATCTTGTACGCCTGTACCCGACATAGAAGTAAATCTGTAAATAGGAAGTCCGTCTTCATCAGTATACAAACCTTCTCCAAAATCACAAATCATATTTCCATTAGCATCCATATCTTGAGGTCCTCCTGGATTTCCGTAAGGACATTGGAAAGCAAAATTTGCTGCACCAAAAGAATAGGTTCCACTAGCAGATGCATTATTAGCTAACCATCCCCATTGAACGCCTAAATCATTTAATGGCTTCAAGTGAACCATCGCAACATATTGCGCATTATCTTCTAATAATATATCCAAAGAAGGATCACTAGGGTGTTGTAATTCTAATTCTAAATTTCTATGGTCAGCGATTCCAGTATTAGGTCCAATGATAACATTAGGAGTTTGACCAACAGTGATTCTTTCATCTCCTTCACAAACGCCATCGTTATCTAAATCAACCCATCTGTATAAAACAGCTTGAATTTGACCATTTTCTGGAACACCTCCATCTTCACTTAAAACGCCAAATCTAACAGTTGTCGCTTTATAACCAGCTCCGTTAGGCATGTAGTAAGCATTACCAAATGAACCATAATAAGCACCCGGTGCTCTAATAGCTGATAAATATTCTGAGCCAAGTTCAGATTCAGGAATAGTTCTTTGGAAAACATTACCACCCACTTCAAAGTTTAATGATCTTTGGTTGTTTGTGTTATCTGCATCTGGATTGTCAGAACTAATTGTGTAAGTTATTTCATATCTTGCCTCTTCATTGGGAACATTAAATAGTTCTGGAAAAGGTCTGTTTTCGTCTAAAACACCACAACCTAAATCAGGATATTGATTTGTAGCAGTATATGCTGTAGTTAAGGTTGTAAGATTTCTTACATCTACATCTACAGCTACATTAGTTGCATCTCCAGGTCCGAAGTTATTAACATCCATTAAGAATGGGACAACGTCAGCTTGAGAAGCAGGTGTTCTAAATTGAAGTGCACCAGAATACCAGTTCTGAGAAATTCCTAAATCAACATTAGAAGCACCTGTATTTCTAATGACAACATCATCAACTGCCCAGAAATAAAAACCTCCTCTGTAAAAAATGGCAAAAGTAAATTCTGTAGCATCTTCGTAACCACAAAGTGATTGAGAATATACAGAATTGACAGTTTCCGTATTAACGGCTACATCAAGATTGATCTGAATTTGATCTTCCCAAGTTGCACCACCATCTCTACTTAAGTAAATGAAATACTCACTAGCATTATCTCTTAGGTGCTGGTGAAATTCTAGAGCTAAACCGTCAGGCGTAAATTGAGTCAAATCAATTACTGGAGACTGTAAAAGTCCCTCACAAAATTGACCTGCCATATTACTTGGACAAACGCCTTGTCCAAATACCCAAGTAGAACTTGGTGTTGTAGGATCAATTAATCCTGCAGTATCGTAAAAATCTGATTCAAAAGTCATGTAACCGTTAGATGCAGTAGGACTGGCCATACTTAATCCACCGAAAGAACCTCTGTCGATATCAGGATCTGTTTCATAAATCCATGTCCCATCCTCTAATGTTGGTCCAGTGATCTCTGTGTTGGTACCTTTAAAAACTCTCCAGTCTGCAGGAAGTCCGTCACCAAAGTCTTCTGCCCAAAGGATACCGTCTGGTTGTACATATGATAATGTAACCGTAACGTCATCAGCAGCAAGAAGCATTTTAATTTCTGCGCACGAGTTGATACTAATTCCTACTGATGGGATTGTTGTCATCTCTCCTTCACCATTATCACCAGGAATTGGAGAAATAAATTGATCTTCATCAATCATTGTTGGGTCTGGAAATCCGTTAGGGTGATTACAAATTATTAAAGCAATTGCACCAGCAGCTTCTGCATTGTCAGATTTTAATCCAAAAGGACATTCTCCTCTGTCTACAAGAGCTACACTTCCCGTTACATCAGTAGTAAATGCATCGCAACCATCTGCTGCAGTACCTACCACTCCATCTCCGTTGATATCACTTTCCATTCCATCATCTGCCACGACGAGTTGACCAGACACTGCTGCCCCTTCTGTAAGTCCGTAAGAGGCAATACCAAATTCAATTTCTATTGAATTTCCGCCTGACTCCACTGTAAGAGTGTTGAAAGTTTGAGCATTTGCACTTACAAGTCCAAATACTGCTAAAACTGATAATGTAATTTGTGTAAAATTTAATTTCATACTAAATGTTTTAATTATGATTTTGGTATCTCCATAACTTTATGAAGCTTGATTTAAATTAATCAAAAGAATGAGAATTCGTCTATAATCCTTAAAAATAACAAAAGTAAGTTGAGATTACTGTCGTGTTAACCAATAAAACATGAATTATAATCAGCTTTATAGAATGTTTCAGAATAAGGTTTTGAGATTTTTAAGACTAATTGATGCTATACCTGGTTTTTTACATACGTAAGCTCCTGATTTATTGGCTATTTCGACCATAGTCCCCAGATTTGTCTTCTTTAAGTACAAATGACATAATACTGCAATTACGGTATCTCCAGCGCCAGAAACATCAGGGTTTTCAACTGTTTCCCCTCCAATTATACCTAAATTTCCATCTGAATGGTAAAATATACCATGTGCACCCAAAGTAACAACACATATTTTGTTGTCATCAAGACCTGAAAGCGACAAGCATTTGAGGATGTATTTTGCATTTATTTTAATCTTTTTACCTACGAAATCTTCTAATTCCTTTAAATTGGGTTTAAACAGTGTACAATTTGAAAGTGATTTAAAATTGGAATACTTTGGGTCTACAAACAGAGGTATTTGGTTGTTTTTTGAAACCTTCTTTAGAAAAGCAATGAGAGATTTTGTAACCACGCCCTTATTGTAATCTTGGATTATTATCGCTTCTATTTCATTTTGATCAATAAGCTTAGAAATTTTCTCACTTAATTGTAATTCCATTTCTTTAGAAATATAAGTTTTGATTTCATTATCTACTCTTAGGAATTGTTTGAATTGCTTGTCAACAAATCTGGTTTTTATTGTGGTTGTTCTTTTTTTTGTTGTTACAAAAACAGATTTGATTTTAGCCTCTCGACAGGCTTGCTTTAATTTTTTAGCACCAAAATCTTTCCCGATTACAGATATCAAGATTGGCGTTCTTTTTAAGTCTTGCAGGTTAACAGCTACATTAGCTGCACCACCCAATTTAAAATTCTCTTCTTCATAATCGAGGATAGGTATCTCAGCTTCTGGTGAATTCCTATTGTGTGTTCCGAAAACATATTGATCGAGCATCACATCTCCAATCACCAAAATATTCTTTTTGTTTTTACTCATTCAAAATCTTTTCAAAACTTCTGTTATACTATCTAAAAGCAATGGCATTTTACAAGCCTGATGACTTATAAAAAAATCTACCTTTTGCTTAAAAGAATTGACATCTAAATTATTGCAAATTTTCACAGCATTCGGAAAATCTTCTGGCTTATTTATCATTTGAGTAAAGCCCTCATTAATCATAACTTGCGCCATAGGAAACTTCTTGACATGAGGTCCGCAAATGGTAGGTATCCCATAAACCAGTGGTTCTAATAAATTATGTGGACCTTTCTTAAATGCCCCACCCACATAAGCAATATTACAGTATTTATACAAGTGTTTTAAATCTCCAATTGTATCTACTATTAAAATACTAGAAGCTATGTTTTTTTGTTCTTTTGAGTAAAGAGTTGTATGAAAGTTTATCCCTTTGATTAGACTGTTAATACTTTGATTATCAATGTCATGAGGTGCTATAATGTAATTGTAAGTGCTGTTTTTATTTATAAATTCGACAATCCAATTGAATTCATTTAAACAAGCACTACCAAAGCAAATTGTTTTTTTACTTACTTTAAATTGAACAGGCTTATCCGTGCGTTTGTTTTCGATTACTTGCGCAATACGAGAATCTCCAAAAGTGACACAATTTTTAAAGCCCACCTTTTGAAGTATCTCTAGTGAATTTTTGCTGTGACAAAATATTCTTTCAGATTGTTTAACATAGTCTAATACTTTGTTAAAGTGTTTTGAGAACATGTAAGAATCTGGTTCTAAATGCAAACTGGAATAGAAATAGGGAATATTTTTCTCCTTTAAAACCTTCATGAAATTATACCAAAATTCATATTTTATTATCAAGACTGCAGAGGGTTTTAAAATTTCGATAATTTGTTTTTGCGCATTATAAATGTCAATTGGCAAATAGATTTTTAAATCCTTAGCATTATTATATTCCGCAAAATTATAGCCGGATGGAGAAAAGAAACTTATTATAAACCTAAGATCTGGATATGCTTTTTTAAGTGCCTCAATAATAGGTTTAGCCATTTCGTATTCTCCTAGAGATGCGGAGTGGATCCAAATTTTTTGTTCCTGTGAATTTGAAAATGACCATTTCTTTATTTCAGATATTTGATCTTTTCTTGTTCTATCAAAATCACGAGCTTTTGTGTTGAAAAACGAAAACAGCCAAACAAAAAATTTATATAACCTGAGTAAAAATGGGTAAAATATAAACATAAGGCTAATAGAATATTTCTTCCTCTGGCTTTGAATCGGAGATAGGTAAAAACCATTTAAAAGTCAGACCGACCATTAGATCAAATCGTGTAGCGTCATCTTGAAGTTGCGTGTCAAAGTTGAGTGCCCTTTTGTTTTTGGTAAAACCTTCAGTAAATGATAATCCAATAGAATAATTAAAATTTTGGTATCTGCCTATATTGAGATATTCTATATTTTGCCGAAAGGCAGGACCTCTAGTATACCTATCATAGCCTTTGGCATAATCACCTTGAAATTGTGGTGCATTTTGACTCTCTACATTAACTCTGATATTATGTTGTAATAAACCAATGCCTAATCCCAAACTCAGTCCACTATTAGGATTGTTTTTTCTAGAAACTATAATTTTCTGCGCATATATTCCAACATATGCTCCATGCATCCTGAGAAACACATCTGCATATCCACCGTCATTGCCTAAAAAGGCACTATTGTTGAGTTGCAAGGGTTCTACAACATTTTCTTTGACTGATTCACCAAGCATAATTGACCATTCTAGGCCAAAGCAAATCTTAGGCTTGTATCTAAAAAAGTCAAAAGATTGGCCAAAACGATAAAAGTTGCCAAAACGATCACTCATATCTGCCCCAGGAAACTCAAAAGCATAATGGAATCCTAAACCAAAAAAGTTAGAATCTCTTACATCATTGGCTTCACTTTGCCCAAAAGAATTAGCCGAAAGTGTTAAAAGTGCAAAAAGGCAAAAAAATCTTATCATGCTTTAAAATTAATCATTTGGTGAAATACGTTTCTGTTATATGAAGATTTAAGTCATTTTTGTCTTCCTTATTAATAAGAGCATCAATCACAATATGAAAATACATATGGTTGACCTAAATGGTCAATATCAATCGATAAAAGAAGAAATAAATTCAGCAATTGCTAAGGTTATAGAAAGTTCTGCTTTTATAAAAGGTCCAGCAGTTCAAAAGTTTCAAAAAAATTTAGAGCGTTTTCTAGGTGTTAAACATGTTATCCCTTGCGGGAATGGCACAGATGCTCTTCAATTGGCTTTAATGGCCTTAGATCTAGAGCGAGGGGATGAAGTTATTACTACACCATTCACCTTTGTTGCTACTGTAGAGGTGATATCACTTTTAGGCTTAAAGCCTGTATTTGTTGATATTGATCCAGATACATTTAATTTGGATGCCCATCAAATTGAGGAAAAAATAACTGATAAAACGAAGTGCATTATCCCTGTACACTTATTTGGCCAATCTTGTGATATGACGCCTATTTTGGACATTGCTGAAAAGCATAATCTAAAAATTATAGAAGATACGGCGCAGGCTATTGGAGCGAATATTCAAATAGGTAATGAAAGGAAGATGTGTAGTACTGTTGGTGATATAGGCACATTTTCGTTTTTCCCTTCAAAGAACTTAGGCGCATTCGGAGATGGAGGCGCAGTTTGTACCAACGATGATAAATTGGCTGAAAGGATTGCATTGTTTGCAAATCATGGATCGAAAGTGAAATATGTTTATGATGATATTGGAATCAATAGTCGCTTGGACGGAATACAAGCAGCAATTTTGGATGTAAAATTGAAGTACTTAGCTGATTATCAGCGCAAAAGGGTAGAAGCAGCTGACAGATATGATGCACTGCTCAAAGAAGTTGATGCAGTGACGGTACCTGTACGCAGGGAAGACAGAAATCACGTTTTTCACCAGTATACTCTTAAAATAGAAGGTATAAGAGATGAAGTAAAGAAAAAATTAAGTGAAAATGGAATACCAACAGGCATATATTACCCATCTCCACTCCATATACAGAAGGTTTATAACAATTGGAATTACAAAGAAGGAGACTTTTCGATTGCGGAATCAATGTGTAAATGCGTAATTTCGCTACCAATGCATACCGAATTAACATTGGACATGCAGTCTTATATTATTGAGATACTAAAAAAGGCGATCTGACAGAATGGTTATCCGACCAATACAACGACTATTTACGTTATCACTTGTACTTATTCTCACTGCAGTTTCAACAACAGGCTACAGCCAGGTTTTCTATGAATTATCCGAATCAGATATCATTGCTGAGCTTGAGAAAAGAGGCTTAGAGTACGAAGAGGTCAAAAATGAACTCTTTAAAAATGGGGTTGATATCACTACTTTAGAAAGTACGGACGTGACCCTAGAGCAAAGGCAAATAATTGAGCGCGTAATTCTAGAATTGCAGCAAAAAAAGATTTTAGAAAGTGAAGAAGAGCGCATCATAAAAGAGCGTGAAAAGGAAGCGCCGCCAGACTTAGAAATAGAGGGAGAGGAAGCCATTGATTCATTAGAAATGGATAATATGGAACTTGAGGAAGAGGTAAAAGAAGCAGATATAGCTGAGGTCGAAATTTATGGGCAGGAAATTTTTAGAAATAACGTACTTCAAGTAGCTAAGAAATCTGATGAAATCAATGCACCCGATTCTTACGTATTAGGACCAGGAGATGAATTGGTAATTGCGATATGGGGCAGGTCTCAATTTGAAAAAGAATACATCATTGGCGCAGACGGATACATCAGATTAATTGATGGCAGAGAACGTGTCTTTTTAAAAGGAGTAACGCTAGGTAGTGCGCGTGAAAAAATCAGAAAGATTTTGCAAAACGAATACAGCTTCAGGGCTGGGGAGTATGGTCTAGCATTAAATTTTTCTAGAACAGTAAGAATAAATATTTGGGGAGAAGTAATGTCTAATCCGGGTGCAATTACCATTTCTGCATTCAATTCAGCATTTAACGCATTAGCGGCTGTCAAAGGTCCTAATGATATAGGTAGTTTAAGAAGAATTAAGCTACAAAAAAGAAATGGGAAAACGCAGACTTTAGATGTATATGAACTATTAAAAAATCCTAGTGTTGTCGAAGATTACTTTATAGAAGATGGTGACATTATTGTAGTTCCGACTTCCGAAAATATTATAACATTACAAGGTGCGGTTAAGAGGCCTTTGAAGTATGAGTTAATTCCAAATGAAGGGATTAATGAACTGTTAGCGTTTTCTGGAGGCTTTGCCGAGAATGCATTTAAGAAAAAAATTCAAGTTGTCAGATTTGTAAACGATGATCAATTAATTATTGATTTAGATTGGAAGGATTATGAGCAATCAGGGAAAAACTTTGAGTTGCTGAATGGAGACGTTGTTATCGTTGAATCTATTGATTCTGAGTTTCAAAATTTCGTAGAAGTTGTAGGAGAAGTTAAGAAGGAAGGTTTGTTTCAACGTCTGCCAAATATGAAAATCTCTGATGTTTTGGATAAAGCAGGATTAACAGCTAAATCAAGCACAGAAGTTGTGTATTTGACAAGAATCATGAATAATGGTTCTCTCGAATATGAGAAAATTGATTTAAATAAAATTCTAGAAAATCCTGAATCTCCACAAAATTTAAGCCTTAGGAATAGGGACAAATTAGAAATTTGGTCAAAAGAAAGATTTGTAGATAAGGCAACAATTATTGTTGATGGCGCTGTGCGTTATGCAGGTGAATTTCCTTATGATCAAAGCAGATCAATGAAACTTAAAGATGCCATCTTATTGGCTGGCGGTTTGAGAAGAGATGCTTCTCAATATGCCGTTATACATAGAAACGATCCTCTAAATCCTAAAAATAAAGAATATAAAACCATAGATAATCTATTTGAAGTTTTTAATAATCCTAATATTGAAAACAATGTTGTTCTTAATGCCTACGATAGTTTGGTCGTTGAGTCGAAAAATACATTTATAGAAGCATCAAATGTCAGAATCGAAGGTGCGGTCAATAAGCCAGGTCTGTACCAACACGGTACTAATATGACCATCAAAGATCTTTTGGTTCAGGCTGGTGGGTTTAAGTTGGCGGCATCAACAAATAATATTGAAGTATCGAGAGTAATAATAAAAAATAATCAACCGACTAAAACAATAGTGGCCAGTCTCGAGGTAGATAGAGAGTTTAATGTATTGACCAAAGGCGCCGCTGCCAATGGGAGATATTTTCTAGAGCCTTTTGACAATATTGCTGTGAGATATATTAAAGATTTTGAACTTCAAAGAAGAGTCTTTTTAAAAGGTGAAGTTAATGTACCAGGACCTTTTGCTATTACGCAAGAAAATGAGAAAATATCTGAAATTATAAAGCGTGCAGGAGGACTTACAAGTGAAGCTTTTGCTGCTGGAGCCACTTTGTATAGAAGTGAAGGAGACATAGGAGCCATCGTCATTAAATTGGAGGAAATAATCCAAAATCCAGATTCGGAATTTAATTTTGTGGTAAAAAATGGGGATGAAATTTCTATCCCTAAAATCACCGAATTTGTTACTATAAGAGGAGCGACAAAAGTAAGAGAAGTCGTTGCTAAAGATGTAATTGATGAAGGCAATGAAATTATTGTGCCTTATCATGCTGGAAAAGATGCCATGTTTTATATCAACAATTTTGCAGGTGGCTTGGATGAAAATGCTGACCGTCAAAAAATATTTGTAAAGCATGCCAATGGTGAATTAAAGCGACCTCAACCAGGGTTCTTCAGAAAAAAGTACCCTAAAGTTTTCCAAGGTTCGACAGTGACTGTAGGGTATAAGTCTGAAGAACAAAATGAAGAGGAAAAGAAAGAAGATGTGGATTGGACAAAAGTCTTAGGGGATTCTGTAGCCCAAGCTATGAGTATCCTTACATTGATACTTCTTGTAAACCGTTTAGATTAAGCTTCCAGCGCTTTCAGTCCGGGTAGTTTTGATCCTTCCAAGTACTTGAGCATAGCGCCTCCACCAGTAGATATAAAACTAACTTTATCTGCGAGTCCAGATTTGTTTATTGCTGAAACAGAATCACCACCACCAATTAATGAAAACGCACCTTTCTGAGTAGCATCTGCAACGGCATTAGCAACACTAAATGTCCCTTTCGAAAAGTTTTCAAATTCAAAGACACCTACAGGTCCGTTCCACAAAATTGTTTGAGAAGATAATATCACCTTCTTGTAAGCTTCAATGGCTTTTGGCCCAATATCCAGAGCCATCCATCCTGATTCAATTTCTTTGCTGTTAAATATTCTTCTGTCGGCATCATTTGAAAAGCTTGTAGCACAAAGACTATCTTCTGGTAAGTGCAAATCCACGTTACGTTCTTTAGCTTTTTCAATTAATTCTAATGCCAGGTCTAGATGTTCATTTTCAACTAACGAGTTACCTATCTCACCACTCATTGCCTTTACAAAAGTATAACTCATACCTCCTCCAATCAATATATTGTCAGTAAAGTCTAGCAACTTTTCGATCAATTGAATTTTATCAGAAACTTTTGCGCCACCAAGAATAGCGGTAAATGGTCTTTTAGGACTGTTCATAACTTTAGCAGCACTTTCCATTTCTGCTGCCATTAATAAGCCATAGGATCGATCTTGCTTTTCAAAGTATTTGGCAATGGTTGCCGTACTGGCGTGTTCTCTGTGTGCAGTCCCAAACGCATCATTGATATAAGCATCTCCTAGCTTTGCCAGCTTCGCGGCTAATTCCTCATCACCTTTGGATTCACCCTTAAAGAATCTCGTATTTTCTAAAAGCAAAACATCGCCAGGCTTCAGAGCAATGGAATGATCATATGCAACGGGACCAATTGTATCGGCAGCAAACTTCACTTCTCTGTCTAATAATTTAGAAAGGTGAGGGACCAAATGCTTAAGAGAAAATTTTTGTTTGTTAATGCTTCCATCATCCATTAATTTCTTTTGGGGCCTACCCAAATGAGACATCAAGATGACAGAAGCACCTTGCTCCAAAACTGCGTTTATAGTGGAGAGTGCTTTTGTTATTCTCGTATCGTCCGTAATCTCATAATTATCATTGAGTGGAACATTAAAATCTACTCGAATTAAAACGCGCTTTCCCTTTAAATTTTGGAGCATATTTTTGATTTAAATTTTAGAAGTTAATTCAGATAATCTTGCAGAGTAGCCCGCTTCATTATCATACCAAGAAACGATTTTTACCATTCTTCCTGAAACTTGTGTTAATCCAGAATCAAAAATAGAAGAGTGTCTATTTCTTACAATATCAGAAGAAACAATAGGATCATCTTCGTACTGAAGAATACCTTTTAAAGCACCTTTAGAATACTTTAAAAATGTTTTATTAATTTTTTCAACAGTTACATCTTTGTTTACTAAAATATTTAACTCAACAAGAGATCCTGTTAATACAGGGACTCTCATTGCCATAGCGAACAGCTTCCCTTCTATACCGTCCAATACTTTGGTAACGGCCGCTGCTGCTCCTGTGCTTGTAGGAACAATATTTAAAGCTGCAGCTCTCGCTCTTCTCAAGTCAGAATGTGGGCCATCTTGTAGATTTTGATCGCCAGTGTAACCGTGAATTGTGGTCATAGAACCTTGAACCAATCCCCAATTCTCTTGTACAACTTTTAACAATGGTGCCAAACAATTTGTTGTGCACGAAGCGTTGCTCAAAATTTTATCCGTTTTTTTAATCTCTTGATCGTTAACACCTAGGACTATTGTTTTGATTTCTTTTGATTTTGCCGGCGCAGAAATCACAACTTTTTTAGCACCCGCTTTGATATGTTTTGAGGCACCATCCTTATCTCTAAAGAATCCAGTACATTCGACAACCACATCAATTTTATTTTTTTTCCAAGGCAATTTTTGTGGATCTCTTATTGCAGTCGCTAAGATCTTTTTTCTGCCTACAGTGATGTGCGAATCAGACGCACTCACTTTGCCGTCAAAAGGACCATGAGCGGTATCATATTTTAGTAGGTGTGCTAGGGTATGATTATCAGTTAAGTCGTTGATAGCAACAACTTCAATGTTTTTATTATTAAGCAATTCTCGGAAAGTCAACCTTCCGATTCTTCCAAAGCCATTAATAGCAATACGTTTCTTAGCCATATTAAATTTTTAATTTGCTGCAAAAATACCAAATATCACCAAATAATGTTTGGGAATGTTTATTTTTCGATTAGAATCCCAAGTCTAATCTTAATGACTGGTAAGAATCAAAAACTTCCATGTTCCTGCTAGTAAATTTATTTTTATTTTGGGGCGCATAAACCTTCAAGTCCATTTTTGCATTAACAGCCGCCATGGCTCCTGATATGGTGTCTTCAATGACTAGAATTTTTCCTTTGGCACATCCCATAGCAATAGCACTATAATACATAAGCTTGGGATCAGGTTTCCATGCATTAATATCATATGCTGAAAATGTATTTTTATTGCTAAAATACTTGTCGAGACCAGTTGCAGCTAAGGTCGTTTCCATTTTTATTTGGGGCCCATTAGAAGCAATACAAAAAGGTATTTTTAGGGCTTCAATAAATTCCATAGCACCAAGCATAGGTTTTAGGTCTTTTTCAAAAACTATTTTTGATCGCAATCTAAATTCATTTTCAAAATTAAACTTAAGGGGTTTGCTTAAATGTTCGTCAATGTAAGCCGTAATATCAGAAAAACTTTTGCCTTTAAATAGTTGGACAGCTCTCTCAATGGTCATAGGAATACCCACTTCTATCAACATGTCACATATGACCTTATTGCTAAGATTTTCAGAATCTACCAATGTGCCGTCACAGTCAAATATTATAAGGTCATATATCATTCAGCAAAGAACGATAAATGGGGTAGAACTTAAAAATAAGACGGCATTTGATTATTGGTTTTTCAAAAATATTATTGATGATTAAAATTAATTGAAGGAATACTTAATTTTTAGCTAATTCAGCATTTAAATTTAGTTATCTCTTAATCATTTGGTTAAATATATTTAGCTTAAGCTTTGTTATGTAGGACATTATATCAATTTAATAATGATATATCTACACTCGAATTAATTTTAATTTACCTTTGGATATATCTTATAATTAAATCCATGAAAAGAACCTTTTTGCTCCTGCTCGTATTATTGTTTCTTATAAGTCTCTATATCGGGATGACCAAGCGCAAGAAGTCCAAAGATTCTTCTATCGTAATTGAAGATCGAGAATTTATCGTTGACG
>Ga0114952_1001003_pt1 | contig 25588 bp, 36 predicted proteins | sample SidtaG_2_FD_87303 | JGI IMG/M metagenome (GOLD analysis project Ga0114952, IMG submission 87303) | Marine algal microbial communities from Sidmouth, United Kingdom - Sidmouth_Asex2 metaG | ecosystem: Host-associated > Algae > Red algae > Unclassified | place: Sidmouth, United Kingdom | collected...
AAAGTCCCATCGTCGTTAGATGTGGCACTAACTAAACCAGATTCAGAACCATCAACCAGGTTAAAAGTTACAGTCCCTTCATCGCTTTCAGAATCATCGTTAGGTTTAACATCAACAATAGTAGGCTCACCAGGTGTAGCTGGGAAATAAAACTCATCATCAACAGCTTCAACATCTAACGACGGGCAACAAGCGTAAGGCGAAGCCCAAGAAACTTCACCATCAACAGGCGCCATAGTATCAGGATACAAGTAACCAGAATCGGTGACCTCACCACCTGACCAAACACTAAACGGTTTCAACTCCACCTTCTCACCGTCTAAAAGCCTGCAACAAGTATCACCAACAACAACGTTAGTTAACAAGTCTTTAATACCATCAACCAAACTATTATCACACTGTTTAGAACAAGTAAACAAACTAGAAGGATCGATTAATTCATCAGTTAAAGCGTTAAGCAGCAGGCCAGAAGGTACGCACTCAACAACAGGGACGCAAACCTCTTCAGGTTTTTCTTGAGAAAAACTTATGCCCTCATCAGAAGCCACCCAAGTTAAACCTCCGTCAATAGATGTTTCAAACACTCTAGAAGTGTTAACAAAATCATCAATATTCCAGATCATAACCTCATGAATACCAGCAGGCAAAACAGCTGTAGGTGTAGGGTTAGCTGTGCCGTCACCTGACGCGCCTTCGATTATTGTTTCTAAAGGCCCGCAGCATTTACCTAACAGAAAGTTTATGTAACCAAGAGACGCACCTGAATACCTGATCATAGTAGGCTTATCTACAACTATATAGCCAGATATGATTTGAGCGTCCTGCTCAGAGTTACTGTTATTGGAATCGTTAACGTCTAACGTACCCCAAGAGCCCTGAACGTCAGGGGTTACAGTAAAATCGAATCCGTCTATCACAGCTTGACCAGCAGCGACGGTTATGTTGTTATATTGGATTGGCCCAATGTTCCATTCACGGTTCAACAAATCGCCAGTCAAACCATCCAATTGGAACATGTTGCCTAAAGAAACGAACTCATCGCAAGGCGGTTGAGGAACATCCAATGGTAAACCAGTATCACAATCAACGAAATCGCCTTGGATTTCATAATCCTGCAAAGCTGTCGGATCGTTAGGGTCTTCAGTGAAATATTCTAAACTTATTTGCTCACCGTTGCAAACTTTAGCGCGCCTTGTTATCTGCTGAGTGAAATCCGAAAAAACTTCAGAATTGTTGTTATCGCAGCCAAGATCGAAAAAGAAATCACAAGCACGATCAGGAGGCGAATCGGTTAAAGCTAAAGTACCGCAAGGTTCCCAACAGAAAGGGATTTGAGGCGCTTCGGTCACACCATCTTCTAAATACCATACAGGTTCTTCACCGCAAGTGCGGCAAACCATAAATTTTTGTATAGGACCTAAAACAGCTCCAGCGGTTGTTAAACCTCTAGGTAAAGCAGGGACAGTAGCACCGTTAGGATCATCTACTGCTACAAGATCAGCTGAAACAGGGACAGGCTGGCCAGGGCAGATCTGAATATTAATATACCTCCACCTCATACCACCTGAATACAAAGCTTGGCCTACAGGGGCAGAAGGTGGCCCTAGCAATCCGCCGCCTCCTGCTAAACTAGAACCGTCAGGCCCTACAATGAACCGTGTTTCTACTAGCCATTTCAAACCAGCGTTATCAGCCGCTGCCTGAATACTGTTACCCCATTCAACCATTTGAGCTGTCCAACCGCCGTTAGAAGCAGCTGTTTGATTGTAAGTCAGTGTAGACCCGTCAGATAACGTTATTTCATATTCAGCGTCAGCCCAGTTGAAAGATGTTCCAGTGTTATCGATGCCGTAAGTCCATTCTTGTGACTCGACGCACTCGATTTGCGGGTCTGGTTGCCCGCACTCAACACCTGTGTCTGTGTCTAAAATTGTTGTAACAGTACCATCTTCACCTATTGACTGGGTTAAGATGTGAATAGTTTCTGTTGAGTTATCACAGTATTCTACTTGCTCGAAATCTATTTTCTCTTCGTCACAGATTATAGTTGTGCCCGTCACAACAGGGGCGCCTGGGATGCCGTCAGTTGTGGTTATGGTTATCTGATCAAAAAAACCTGTGTCTAAATTGCAAACGAATTCATTATCAACCTGAACTACTGGCGGTTCGTCGTCACAAACGATGCTAGTAGCTGTTATCACTGGTGGGGATTGAACACCGTCAGTTGTAGTTACGGAAACCTGATCGTAAAAACCTGTAGCCTCGTTACAAACAAACTCAACATCAACACTAACAACAGGCGGCTCATCGTCACAAACTATAGTCGTAGCAGCTGTAACAGGCGCAGCAGGCACACCATCAGTCGTGGTTATAGTTATCTGATCGTAAAAACCTGTAGCCTCGTTACAAACAAACTCAACATCAACACTAACAACAGGCGGATCCTCTTTAATACAAGGAATGCTAGTAGCAGTAACAGTGCGGTCATCCTCAACACCATCTATGAAAGTTATATTAATTTCATCAAAAAACTCTGTATCACTATTGCAAACAAACTCTACTTCGTTAGTCACAACAGGCGGATCTTCAACAACACATTTAACAGTAGTGGGGTTAGTCACACGACTATCCTCAACACCATCTTTAAAAGTTATAACCGTCTCATCAAAAAAACCTGTCTCACTATTACAAACCGTTGTTACCTCAACATCATATTCAGGTGGCTGATCAACAATGTTAACATCCAACGGTTTAGAAAGGATCTCTTTAATACTGTCAATGCAAGCAGCTATTTTGCAAGCCAAATTTTTCATGCTGGTATTCATTTTTTAACTCCGCTACTATTAGAAAAAATAGAACCAAAAGCAGCAGCCAGATCAGGCTGATCCTCAGGGTTACACTCACAACAAGGCAAATCGTCAGTACCGCCATCACCATCACAAGCAGTGCACAAACATCTAGGATCGCAAGGATCTAAAACCTCAACATCACCCTCTAAAGGGCCATCCAAATTGTAGTAAGAAGCGACACCGTCTATTAGAACAACAAACGCATCCTCATCAACGACACCATCGACCGCTAAACAAGGCTGACACGGTGGGATGATAACCATAGGCACATCAACATTAACCTCACCGTCAATCATAACTGTTTGAGGGGGGCACGCTTTAGGTGCTGGCATAAACTCAGGCTGTTTACTCATTAGCATTTCACCTCTTTGTTAACATTAACCAAAGCCGCGGTAACATGGCAAGGATTAAACACACTCAGAACCTGCATTTCTGAAACAACGTCTATAACGTTCCCAGAAACATTATTATCAGACAATCTGCTATTCAAAGCTGGTGTTATAGGATCAGAGCGGCCTACCCAAACACCTGAAGTCATGTAAACCCAAACACAACCAGGGTCAGCTGTTTGGAAATCGGTAGAAGGGTCTAACTGTGTGACACCATCCCAAGGTGTAGCAGGAGGGCCGACCATCCCACTGATACCAGGATCTGTCACAACTGGTGTACCCCAAGCGTCTACCCAACCTGTTTCAGTGCGAACTATAAGACCAGAAGCCGCTAACTGACCCAAAAGCATCCACGGTACAACTAAAGCGCCCTGACCTGGATGGTTCTGATGCAAAAACTGTAAACCTACACAATCAACAACTTTACCCTCAGGTGTAACACTAGTAGCGTGAGCAGCTAAACCAGGGTTACCGTTAACACTATTAACTAGAAGGCTAGCCGCTGAACGATGCGAGTAAGCATCCAAATACTTTTTAGACTCTTCAGCTAAACCGCCTACCGTGTTACACATAGCGTCACCATCTAAACTGACGTAAACAGTTAAAGGTTTAAAAACGTGGCGTTGGCAAACATCAGCAGAAGCGACTTTAGGTTGCCTATCAACAGGCAAACCATCTATAGGCTGCTCTGCAGGTAAACCTTCACCCCAATTGGGCAGAATGTTAGAATCTTTAGTGCAGCAATCTATAGAAGATTGGTAATATTCAGGGTAGCAGCCGCACCTAGGTGATATTTCAACGCCGCAGCTAACCCAGTTAGGAAGGTTATAGGATTCCGAACCCCTCTCATATTGAGAGAACCCGCTAACCTCGTTAAGGTCGGCGGCTGTGTCATAGATAGTCACAGGTGGTTTAACTGTGTCTAAAAATAGTTTCTGCGGATTTCCCATTAGCTACACTTTCATTTAAAAAAATAGATGTCCCAACCCACCAAAAAGGCGGGAAGTGGGTTGGGACTTGTTATTAAACTACGCAAAGACCTTCAGGGCTGATCGGACCTACTTTAGCTCCATTAGAGCACAAGTTTGTTAGATCAAGAACGTAAGATGGTTGGCATCCGTCTTTTCCGTAACCGTAGAACGATTCGAAAAATTCTTGAGCCACCCAGTTGCCTTTAACACTTTCGTTAGTGATTTGTGCAGAAACTGAAACGTCTGGCCTGCGGATCTGGAACATAGACGAAGGATCGAAGAAATAAATCTTGAAATCTTTCGGCATTAGCAGATCTGAATAAGCGCAAACCTCGCCAGGCCCTACATCAGGCAAAGCTGGGTAAAGCGGATCTGGTAGAATGTTGCCAGGTTCAGCAGCGAAATCAGGTGTTTCAACAACGTTGTATCCGCTGAAGAAGCTAGCGAAATCTGTTTGGAACTGAGAATAGTTAGAACGATTCTGTCCCATGCTTAACAATTTCATCATTCCACGTGGAACAATAATAGAATAGTTAGCGTCTTGGATGCGTTCGCTTAACTGAGTGATACAACTCATCTTAGTTAAAACAGTATCTAACACACAAGCAGCGTCTAACTGCAAACCGTCAGCGTTAACGAAACCGTTAGCTGGGTCGGCAGCGTCAATAGAAACTGTTTTACTCATCGCTTCAATATTCATTAAGAAATGGCTATTAACAGCACGTTGGAATAGTTTTTCTAGCTTTCTTCTATAAACCGCTACGCTTTCAGGTGAACAATCTTGCTGTTCGATAGACCATGAAATGCAACGATATACAGCTTCCATAACGACAGGGCCTACTTTAGGCAGGCAACCCGCGTCAGTGCATCGCTTCTCGAAAGCTTTAAGCTCAGCCATAGCCGCAGTGATAGCTTCAGCATCCCCAGCGATTTGGGCAGCTTTGAAAGCGTCTCTAGCGTCACAATAAGCTTGCTTCTGACCAGCGTCATAAAGGCCAACACCATCATTCAACTCGCTGATAGGGATATCCTGATAGTAAAACAAGTTACAAGTAGGCGCAGCGTAAGTTTGCAGCATAGTTGTAAGATCCTGGCCTTCGAAATCGCAATCAGGGATAACCTTGCGGGTATCCTCATCGCACAGTTCTCCAGCAGCGGTCACAGCTGGCATGCTGTTAAAATCTTGGCGTACACCTCGGGTGAAGAACTCGTTACCTACCTGATCTCCGCCTCCAGCAGCGATCATAGGTGAAGTTAGAACCTCATATTTGCCTAAGTGAATTTTTTGGGACGAACCGCCGCTAAGCCCTCTAGATTCAGAAGCTAGCTGCATGAAACTGTCAGACAGATACTGGTCACTCATTCTAGAATCACTCATTCTAGATGTTTCTGCTTCTACGTATGGGTTAGCTGAAGCTACAATAAAATCTGCTGGCTCTCTAACAACTTTTTCTTGCCTTGCCATCACTTGATCTTGATGAAACATAGGCTGGTTGCGCAGTTCGCGGGTTGTTAAAGACCCTGATGCTGTGACTAGTTGTTTTTCTTCTACAATTTCAGGTTGTAGGTTTTCAGCTGGTTCAGCTTCTTCAACTTTTTCGTCTTCTTTGTTTTCTTCGCCGTCTTTTTCTCCACCTGTTTGTTCAGCTGGTTCAGCTTCGGTTTCTGGTAGTTCTTCTGGCTCTTCTTCTTTAGCTTGTTCAGCTAATTCTGATTTGATTTGGTAAGCGTTTAAGATTACTGTTAACTCGTTTTTAGCTTCGATTTGTGCTGTTAAAGCTTCGTTAGATCCTTCATCTTGAGCTTTTTTCTTAGCTTCGTCGTATGAACTTTTTTTACCTTCGTATTTAGCTTTTAGATCTGTTAGAGAAGCGTTTGATAGTTCTGTGTTTAGTTCTGTGAAGTCTAAAGAGTCTTCTGAGGTTTCTTCTGTTTTTTCTAGTTTGAAACCGTTTGTTTTGTAGGTTTGTTCACCTATTTTTATTAATTTTGACATGACTAAAAAATCCTTTGTAAGGTTTGGTTTGATATTCGTATTCTTTGTTTTTAAAAACCACTGTTTTCGTCACATCTTAAAGCACTCTTTAAGCTGATAAGATCATTATACAAGCAAATGCATGAAACAACTAGCAGCGGGAATCGTTTACAATTTACTCAGGCAGCTCTTCAGCTAAATCCCCAGAATCCTCAACCGCTGACTGCAAAGCAACAACCGCCGCTTCTAAAACCTCAATGCGGCTATCTAACTCCATAACATGAGCTTCCATGCTAGCCTCCATCTCTTCCTCACCCATCGCTGTGATAACTTTAGACACCTCGCTAGCAACGATAGACGAAATCTGATCAACAGGAAGATCGAATTTTCTTTTAGAACCTAAATTAGCAGTCACTATAATTTCCTTTTCTATATTTACATCATTAAAACTTAAAGCTAAAGGCGCAGCGCACGCATAAACAAGATCACCATCAGGCGATTTAACCGAATAATAGTTTTTAGCTATCTTGTCGAACTTAGATTCGATCTGCTTATCCGTCAACTGTGAACGGACCCCTTTAGGTAGGCCGCCGCGATCTACGAACACTGGACCCCAATAATCCATTCTGCCGTTAAATGAACGCCACTCACCAGAAAGAGTTGAACGGAGCATAGAAGCTACTTCTTTTTTAGTTGTACCAGGCACAACATAACCACACACTGCAGCGTATTTGTCTAACTCTACACATCTTGCGGCTATTTTAACTCTGGAAGGGTCGCCGTTCATTTTCCTAACAATGTGTGCTGGTAGGTCTACCGCTACGTGGCCGCCACCGTATGAGATGACGCCTGTTGGTATGGCTTTGCCTTCAGCTGTTATTGTTGTCCCTTGGTGGAATGATTTGTTTCCTGATGGGGATCTTTTAGGTTTGAACTCTGGTATGGATATGTGTTGTGTGTCCCATTCGTGTGATATGGCTGAGAATCTGCCTTCTTGATCTATTATCATTGGTGTTTCTGATGATAATTCTGGGTGCGGTTCTAGTAACCATTTGCTTGGCGGGTTGTCGCCTTGTGGTGTCGGCCAGAGTTCATCCATAACCTAATTGTACAAGCATCTAGGTTGATAAACAAAAAGCGGGCCTAGTTAAAAACTAGTACCCGCTCCCAATGTCTTATATTTGTGCTTTTACACACTAACCATTATATGACGGTTCAGCAATAATAGGTTCAGCAACTGGAGCTTCTGGAAGATTATCTAAAACCTTGTCAGGATAAACGCTTTCAGGGGCAACATGCCTGGGCGCTGAATAAACAGGTTTTTCTTCAACGACTTCTGGTACAACAACAATCTTTTCCTCAACTGTTTCAGATTCTGTAATAACAGGCGCTTCAACCATAACCTCAACCTTTTCATCAACCGTCACGCTAGTCTTAGGTGCCGCTACAGTTGTTTCAACACTTTCAGGTACTGCGGTGGTGGTAGGCGCTACAGTTGTTTCAACTTTAGCTACAGTAGTTGAAGGCTGTTCAGTAGTAGGTGCTACTGTAGCGGGCACAGTGGTAGTGATTTCTGGTAACTCTTCGCAAACGATTTCACTGTTCTGCAAAGAAGACAAACCTGAATTGCCTTTAACGATGTTAAAAGTAGGTTTACCATCAACATTTTTGATAAGAACCTTAGTTACTTTATTAGCTGATGCTTCGACATCTAAAGCTGTAGCAACCACTTGACCGTTAACGATAGCCTGAACTGCTGTACCAGGGTGCACGCTCTGCTGGTTGGTTACAATCAGCTCGCAGCTGAAACTGTTAGCGTTAGCTGAGGTAGCGGACATGCCAACTACAGCGGAGACTAGTAGCACAGCGGCTAGGATTACGATTGCTTTAAGTTTAAATTCAGAACTTTCTAAACGTTTAGCGATGAAACCCATTGATTCCAGTTCCTCATTTTTTGTGTCTTGATCTGTTAACTCTCTATATTTTTTCATTTCTATCCTTTTTCTTGTTTATGCAGAAATTGTTTCTACACATTATTTATCGGTGTTTCCAATAAAAACTTTAACCTTTTGTGTAAAAAACATGGGCACGATTATAACCAATATCCACAGTCTCTGTCTCAACTAGGCCACGATTGGCTAGGTTCAACAAAGTCACGTGCGTTGTGTGCTTACCTTTGCCTATTTTTTTTGATATCTGCTTGCTTGTCAAAGGGTTGTTAGGTTCGACAGCAGCCAGCACTTTTCGCATGTTTTTAGTGAAGTAACTCATTTTAATATCATCCATAAACAACACACTATACAATATTTGTTGTTTAGTGTTGGATGCTACCAAAAATTTTAGAAAGCCTACCAATACCTAACTTAACAACACTAGAATTGTCAAAAGAAAGGCTGCCACTAACAGGATCCTTAAAATGCTTAGACTTATCAAAAAAAAAGCTTTCCGATTCAAAAAAATGGTAGCCACCATTAATCCTAACAAGGTTAACAACACCACGACCAGTATCCCACACTGTGTCACAACCCTGGAAATCTTTTAACTCCCAACCTGTTTCTTCCTTAACAAGATCATAAACCGCTTGCTGAGTGCAAGGCTCAGAATCGGGGTTGAACAAACCGTCGGCTAGATCTGCTAATTCTTGCAATGATAATCTCATACAGTAATGATAGGGTCCCAACCACATTTACACAATGGGTGATCCCCTGGTTGCGCAGAAATGTTTTGACCATCAAACTCGTCGGTTACCTCACCAGCTACTTCAACTTTACGTCCGAAGAACTTTTTGTGGTCAGGGTGATGCACAGTTTTGATAGTCCCGTAATAGTTAGGTTTCCACTCGTAAGTAATGTTGAACCCAGTCCTAACTGCATTGTCACCTGCTGCATTGTCAACTGCGCCCACATTTTTGGTTACCTTGTCAGCTATATCTCTAAACAGGTCCGAGCGGGGGCTAGTCTGATTCGTGGTTATCCCTTTGATCTCTTCACCACCCCAAGATCTGAATATTTTGTTCAACAGTAAAAGCCCAGCAGCACCTAAAGCTACCCTACCGCCTGGGTTCTTATCGTCAGGTTTAGGGTTGTTAGCGTTAGTTCTTGAACCTGCACCGCCCACAACTTCACTGAAATCTCTAGCTATAGCCTCAGGGGCTTGCACAATCGTAGAGTTTTCTAAAACTTGTTCTTCCCCTTTAGGTGTGCCAACTATGTAATCTACCCATGATTCCATTTTCTTTTTTAAAACAATTAAACCCTTCTCTATGTTTAGAAGGAACTCGTCGGCGTCTATTGTTGTGTCTGTAAAATTTTGGAATATAGCCACAACCGTTTGCTTATAAAGAACGGTTAATCTTTCTATTTCGCTTAATAAGTTTTTCAGGGGTCCTGATGCTAAACGTTTAACGTCTATCTTCTTGTTTATATCCTCAGAAGCTGTTACGGCTGCCAACACAGGCGGCAGGTCAGCGCCTTCACCCGTTTCGGATGTGTAACGCCTACCCACTATCTCTAAAGTAGCTCTAGCCGCCACCTGTATAGCTGTATCGACTTGTGTTAACCATCTTTGCTCAGCGGTTGATAGTTCAGCTAAAAGGTCTTTCAATATAGTGTTACTTTTAGACACAGACGCTACGACAACACTATTAACCTGTTCGCCTTGCATCATGAAAGTAGTTGATTTATCGCCCCAGTCTAAACATAAGTGGGTTGCTGAACCTGAAGCTTGGCAGTGTTCGTCTTCTGGTTTCATAGGCCAAATACCTAAAAGGTTTTCAGGTATCCAGAAAGAATCTTTATAAGGTATGCTCATCATCTGCAAATTTTCGAGCAGGTCGCGTCTTAAACTGTGTATCTCGGGAGAGTCCCACACAACTTTGCGTTCATGACCCGACGCTGTCACCGTGTCTATAGCCCATTTAGCTTTCAATGGTATATCAGACGATGATTGCGCTATTGATTCTAAAACAGTTTCGGTTTGCAGTTCGTCTGCGAGTGTTAACGCTGGCAGTTCCCCTATTTCTGCTAACAATATTTTTTCTGGTTTATGGTGGCCTAAAGCTCTAACCATTATCCCAACGTCTGAAGGTATCAGTAAAGATATTGTTGCTTTGTCTACTGAGGTTAAAGCTATGTGTGATGCTACTACCGATTCCATTTCTTCGCCGCCAGCTAATTGGAACCTTAAAAGCCATTTGTTTTCGGAGCGGTCTGAAGGTTTGCTAAAAAACGTGTGTAACTGTTCTATCTCTAATGCTGATAGTTGTTCCTGTTTGCTGATTTTTTCTGCCATCAGCAAAGCTGGATATTTAATGTACTCTGATTGTTCAACACCCGATTTTTGTAAAGCTTTGGAAGCTGTTAACGCTGACTTTTCGCTGCTGATCATATTAGAATTATATAGGTTAGGTTCTATAATGAGAGGGCTTGCATAGTCAGTTCAGGTATTTCTGGGCGGGCGTCGGGGTCTGCTGGTGTTTCTTCTGTTAACGATCGGCCTGTCATGTTGTATAAGTGTTCTATTTCGCTTATATCGTCGGGTAACGCTAGTTTGTCTATGCCTAAAGATTCGGCTACAGCGTTGCGGGGGATGACACCGCATTTATACATTTCTAGCAGCTGGTTAGCGTTGTCTGGTTTGACTTCTATACATGATGTGTCTGATTTTAATGACCAGTTGTCAAGGTTACTTGCACTAAACATGCCATCGCCTTGGCTTTTTATCCTTTTAGATAGGAGGGGGCGGAATGCGAACTCTGACCAGAACTCGTCGTTTAGTTCCAATTCGGGTTCAACTCTTTGCTGATGTAAAGCTCTACGCATTTCTGAGTCGCCCCAATGGTTGCTGCTGCCACCTTCACCTGCCATGAGCCATATTGGTGGGATTGGCAGTCCGATCGCTGCTAGGCTTATTATGTCGTTTAGTTTTTTGATGTCGTCTGATGTTACTGATTCGCCTAGTTTGTGAATGTTTATGTCACCTGAGAAAGCGACTGGGTAAGGCATGGTTCTTGCTGGCCCCGCTTTTTTGTACGCTTTGACTGATAGTTTTGTGTAACCTTCGACTATTGAATCTATGTGTGACGATGCGGGTTTGTCGCCTGTGTTTAGGCCTGCTCCGTCTAGGATTTGTTCTGGTTTGAATTGTATTAGTGTTGATACTAGTTTGCGTTCTTCTTCGGTGGCTTGGATTGATTCCATGGCGCAGCAGTAGAGTAGCATTTCTTGTGTGATGTTGCATAGGGGTGTGTATGGGGTGTTTAAATATTTTTCGTTGGATATTATGTGTTGTCTGAGGTTGTTTGCGTCTACGTCTATAGCTGTTTTGTAGTTGTCTTCTTCTACCATGATGGCCATTGATTGGCCGTAGTTGCGTCGTGATTTTATTATTGTGTCGGGGTGGTGCGCCCCGTATCTGACACCGTTTTGTGTGTCTATCATTGATGCGACTTGTGTGCCTAGTTTTGCTTGTAGGATTAGGCTGCGCCATCTTAAAGATTTTTGGGATCCGTGTATTGGTTTTATTGAGCTTACTATGGATTCGATTATTGGGTTGTCTACTATTTCACCTTTGTATGCGGGTTTCCATGTGCATTTGGATCCTAGGTTGGCTGATATTGTTACGAATGTTTGGACCCATCCTGCGGATTCAGATATTTTTTCTATGAATGCTTGTTTGTCTGGGAGTCTGTAATCTTCGTGTGTTTTTGTTTGGCTTCGGTAGTCGTTGCCTGCTGCTGCTATGACTCCTGCAGTTACTGTGTCCAGTATGTTTTGTTGAACGTCGGCGTTTATCATGGTTTGATTATACCACTAGCAGTTTGTTTAATGATGTGGGTTGTTGGTGAAACAATTGTGGCTCTGAAACTTTAGCACCATAGGGTAATGCCAAGCTCAGAGCCACAAAATCTTTGATGAGTTAAAATTTTAATAATTAATCGTTATAGTTCAACTCCCTCGACGTTTTCAAAAAGTCTTCCATCAACTTTTCTTCTTCCTCGCTGCTAACAAACTGTGATTCATTCTCTGAACAAATTTTAATCTTCTTCAAAGCTTGTTTAATGTAAACATCTTCATCTAGCATTGTCTGATTTTTGAAGCATGCTGACATGGCGCGTTTAGCTGCTTCGGTTTTGTTTTCCGTCGCACTGTTGTATGCGTATGTTGATGCTGATTCTAACTGTTTGGTTAGTTGTTCATCTAATTCTATTTTCATTGTGATGCCTGCTCGTTTTCAGTGAATTCTTGTTTGATTTCGTCTAGGATGTGCCACGCTTCGTCCCAGTTGATGTCGTCTATGTCGTAGCCTTGGCTTGTTTGTGTGTTTAAAGCTAGTTCTATTGCCCATAGGTTTACGTATGATGCGGTTGGTGTGTGACCGTTTATAGCGGCTTCTGTTATTAGTGATCTGATCATTCTGTCTAGTGTGTTTATCATTGTGTTGGTTCCTTTTTCTTGTTTGTTATTTTAGTTTGAGTATTAGTATTGTTATGAATATTATTTGTGCTAGTCCTACTATTATTTCTATTTGTATGGGACTTTTTTTTATTGCTTGTATTAACATTTTTTGGGGTTTGTTTAGTTTTGGTTCGTTTAGTGTCACTTTCATTTGGTTGGTTCTTTCTATGTTTGGTGTCTTGTCGCTTCATATATTCTGTCGGCGTGTTGGGCTAGTTTGTTAGCTATTTGTGTCTTGTTTTTTGTGTTTTTTATTTCTGTTTGTATTCTTTGTTGTTGTTTTGGTGATGCTGCGCATAGTATTTGTTTTGTGATGTTTGGGTGCATGTTTTGGCCTGTGTGTGTTTGGTTTAGTTCGTTCATGTTGGTTGTGTTTTGTTTTAGTGTTTTGGTTAACCATTTTTTGAATGTCATTGTGTTTTCCTTTCTTTAACAACTATAAAACTTTTAACATAGTTTGTCAAATGTTTATTTGATGCCGTTACGAGGCAAACCGTAATAATCAGCATAAACACGATCAACCACCCTAAACAACTCAGCGCACTCATCAACAACATCATCATCAAAAGGTTTACGGCCAGAACTACCAGCGATAGCCTCACAAACCTTCAACTCTACATTCAAAAGCGATTCTACTAACATTATAATTTCTCCTCAGTGTTTTGTTTTTTCTTACACATATAACATCGACCACAAAAACCAAAACTTAACAAAAAACTATAAATTCTTTTCAACCATAAACAAGACTAACATTCAAATCGAAAGGCATAACGAAATTAAAAGCGTCTAAAAACATTGCCCACAAAACACCATCATCATTAAAATCATAAGACATAGGCAGATAAAACATTATGTTGAAACCGTCGCAGTCGACAACTTCTATAAACATTACCAGGGTTGCTACTTCGAGATCACAAAATTGTAGGCATTCGAGCAAAGCCGTTTCGACAATCTCATAGTCATAGCTTTTAGACACACTATAAGGATAACATTTTTCTACCAGCTAGGAGGGATGTTCAAACTGTACTCTTTAGCTAAACCCTGCTGGCTGATAGTGTCGAAAGACCAGCAAGCCATAGCTAAAGCGTCACCATAATCGGGTGAACGCCCTAAAAGTTTCTTAATATCATCCTTGGAAGATAAACCTATTTTGCTGCCAGCTCTTTGTATCATTCTAGGGGCTTGCAAGTCTGCTATTAGGCTAGGATAGTCGGGGGGTAAAGCTAAAGGTTTGTCTTGTTCTGGGTTGAGTAACGATTTGATTTTTAGGTAGGCGGCTGTCCGCAGGTTAGCTGCTTGTGTGCCACCTGGTTCACTCCAATTAGTTTTAGCATTAGATTTGAAACTGTTAACTAACCCTTGCCTTAATGTTTTCCTAGCGGCGTCATACACACCTGCGCCTAATCCTACGCTGTCTATGTTTAGGTCGTGTTGGCTGTAAGTTGACGCTATTTTTTCGCCTAATGTTACTATGTTTTCTGTTTTAGGTTCTGACCAGAATTTGGTTACTATGTTGTGTTGGGGGTTGTAGAAGCAGACTACGGTTTCGTCTGATCCTTCGTAGGCTGGGTCTACTCCTAGGCGGAACGATCCAGATTCTATTTCTTGTCGATGGTTTTCCATTAGTTCGTTCCATCGGTTGTTTGATCGTTCTATCCATGATGTGAATATGAATGCTAGTGTGTCGTCTGATGCGAATTCGCCTAGTACGTGGTTGCGGTATTGCCATGATGTTTCGCCCCACGAGTTTTTCATGTCGTCGGCCCATGATTTGGATACTCTGCCTGCTTCTATTGTGTCTTTTAGTTTTATGTGTATTGGTTCCCAGTGTTTGAATCTGCTTTTTTTTGTGTGCATGTCGTAGAAGTACCCTGTTTTGGCTCCTGGTGTGGATATGGCTATGACTATGGCTGTCCTGTTTTCTGTGCCTGCTTGGGATAGTGATCCTTCTATTGAGTCGAAGATTGTGTTTGGTACTTCTTTGGCTTCGTCTATTATTATCATTACTTTGTCTGCGTGTATGCCTTCTATTGTTCCTGCTCTTTGTTTGGTTACGGTTCTGGCTGTTGCTAGGCCGTGGTCGCCTTTGTAGCGCATTTCTAGTAGTTTGTTGGGGTTTGTGTCTATGGCTTGTGTTTGTGTTGCTAGTCTGTGGAATTCGGGCCAGAGTACGTCTTTTAGTTGTGAGTGTACGGGTGCGGTTGTTAGTACTGCCCAGTTTGTTGCTGTTTGTTCTGCTGTGGCTATGAACCATAGTAGTGCTGTTGCGGCTGTGTATGTTTTGCCTGCTCCGCGTGGTGCTCGTATTGTGATTCGGTTTATTGGTTTCGTTGTGTTTGCTATTGTTTGTAATATTTTTTTTTGGTATTTCGTTAGGTTTAGGTTGTTTGTTTTGGCCCATTGTGTTGGGTTTGTTTGGTTTTGGGTTGTGGTTATTTTGTTTATGTATTCTTGTTTTTCTTGTTGTGTTAGGTGGTGCCAGTTGTTTTTGATTGTTTGTATTGATTGTAAATATTTGTTCATTGTTTCAGGGTTTGTTTGAAAGGTTGGAGCGTTGGCATTAGATTTGCAATGTCTTTTCCATAAGGTAGCATGGCACATTGCTATTTATGTTTCCAACGCAAGTCCTTTGTACATGGTAGCCCCAATTTCATCTAGATAGCTATAAGGTAGAATTTCTTGCCATAGTTTATATTTACAGGATTTGTGTAAAAAATGAATATATTTAATTTGATAACCTGGTAAATATTCAGCACTAGCTTTTTTGGCGACACTGGAGCCATAGTTGCCATCTTTGTCCCTAAAATTATCTAAATTTCTACAAGTGGTTATTTCTACGTTTCGTTTGGGTAAATTTCTGATCTGTGTATGTACCAGTTTTTGCCAACTTTTTTTACATTGGTAAACTCAGAGCGTTTGATTGCTCTAACTATTTGATATGCAGGTTTGTTGAAAAACTTGCCTGTTTCTTTGCTATTAAACCAAATTTGATTTTCCATATATTTCCTCCTTTGGGAACTTGGTAATACTTTCAAGGTATCAAAGGTGCGCTGTTGATCGGCAAAGACTTTTAGATTGGGCACGATGCGGCAACGTTTGTCTAAATTGCGGCAACAATTGAATTATCTGGGTTTTGCCATTCAAAACCACATTTCGGGCATTCGTTGTTGCTTTCTAAATTTTCTATTATTTCAGATTCTTCGGTTGAATCATTGAGATTTCCTGGTGAGTCTTCGTAGGGCATTCCGTCTATGAGTTGTTCTATTTCGTCGTCTTCATATTGTAGGTCTTCTAGTAGTTGTTGGTCGGTTTGGTTTATTTCTGCTATTATTTCTGCTAGTGCGTCTTTGTCGTATTCTGATAGGTCTGTTGTTCGGTTGTCTGCGATTGCGTATGCTTGTATTTCTTCGTGTGTTAGGTCGTTGGCTTCTACTGCTGCTATTTGTTTCCATCCTAGTTCTGTGGCGGCTTGTAGTCGGTGGTTGCCTGCGTATACGGTTTTGAATGTTTGGTTGTTGATTGTTTCTGTTTTGTAGATGATGGGTTGTCTTTGCCCGAATCTTTTTAGGGATGTTTTTATTGCTTCAATGTTGCCTCGTCTTGGGTTTTTGTCCCATGTGTGTAATTCGTTTATTGGTGTTGCGTAGGGTTTTAGTGTTTTGTGTATTTGCATGTGTTTTATTGTAGGGGTTTATGCTTGTTTGTCCCATATTCCTGCTATTTGTGGGTAGTCGATTTCTATGTAGTAGGTGTCTGGTCCTGCGCATTGTTGGTCTGCTACTGCTTCGTATAGTTGTTCTTTTTGGTTTTGGGTTAGGTTGTCTAGTGGTGTTTGTGTTATTTGTTCGTCTATTGAGTCTGCTAGTTCGGGGTATGTTCCGATGAATTCGCCTTGGCTTGTTATCATTTTTTGGTTCCTTTTTTCTTGTTTGTGTTGTTTTTACTCTATAAGAATCGGCATAGTTTGTCAAATGTTTAGGCTTTGTGTTGCATTTATCAAATGTTGAACGAAAAGCTAACATTTCTATTATTTTTCTTGTTCAGCTTTTAAAAACATTTCCAATTTAGCGTCTAGAGAATCGGCGGCGCTTATCTCTTTAACCTCAAATTTTTGGGCTGAGTTTAAACCTAATAGCAGCGCTCTTGTTTTGCTTAACGATTCGCGTCTAGCTAATCCTTTTAATATTATTTCTTCGTATTTAGATAACTGGTTTGTGTAAGTTTCGTATGCTTTGGCTCTAGCCATCGGGTTGTTAGCGTATTCTGTCCAGTCTGGTTCTATAGCTGCTGTTTCGGCTTTGCGTATAACTTTGTTTGTTTTGGCTATCATTGATTCGATGCGTTGTTCTTCCTCTATCCTCGCTTTTTGTAGTGTTTCTTTGGTGTGTATGCTGTGTGTTTCTTCTAGGTATTGGTAGTAGTGTCTTTTAGCCGCGCAGTCTTCTATGTTTAGTGCTTTACCTATTTGGTAGAAGTTTATTCCTTCTTGTTTTAGGTCGAAGATTTTGCGTTTTATTTCTTCTGTTATTTTGGTTTTGGGTTTTCTTTTTTTTGTTGTAGCGGTTTTAGTTTTTTTAGTTTTTTTAGTTTTTTTTGTTGTCATATTTTTATTGTAGTGTGTTGGTTTTTTAAATGGTTTCAATCATCTCAGGTTGTTTCTAATGTTCCTACTTTTTTGTTGTTCTTGTTGTTTTAATTGTTTAAATGTTCTTGCGTTGCCTTGCCTTAAACATTTAAAACAGTAGAAGGTGTTTTCTTTTGGTTTTATTGTTATTTCACCTGTTTCACAGAATGGGCATTGTGTTAAAACGTTCGGCCCTTGTTTTTTAGTGGTTTGGTGTTTTGGTATTTGTTCTATTATTGTTTTCATTTTTATTGTTCCTTTTCTTGTATGTGTAGACCTGTTATCTGTTTAAAAATTTCAGGGTCGAAGTTTGGTATTTCTTGTATCTGTTGAACTTCGTTTGGGTTATTTAAAAACCATTGTTCCCATTGTCTTTTGTTGAATAATTCAACTTTGTTTATTATTGGGTGTTTTTCTAATAGTTCATTTCTAGTGAACTTAGTTATTTTGTTGAACATTGTTACGTTTTGTTCTTTTGTGTTGAAGTATCCTGTCGAGTTGCTTGTGTGATTCTGATTTCCTGTATTTCTGTCACCTACATTTGCGTGACCAGAATTGCCATCTCCTTCATTTTTATTGCCAGAATTGCTGTTTCCAGTATTCGAATGACCAGAATTGTAATCGCCTTTATTCTCAAACCCAGAATTGTTATCACCAGTATTCCAATTACCAGAATTGCAATCACCTTTATTTCCATGACCAGAATTGGCATTTCCTTTATTTCCATCACCAGAATTGTTATTACCTTGGTTCTCAGATCCAGAGTTGCCATAACCTAAATTCTGATAACTAGAATTATGATCACCTTTGTTGTCAAATCGAGAATTGTAAGAACTTATATTTGCATTAATTGAATTGTTATTATTTTTATTAATCATCTTTTGTTCTGCTTTCCCAATCGGTTTTGAGCCGCTGCAACCAGCTGATGCGTATGCTGCTTGCAAGCCATCCACATAGTCAAGCACAACGCTATAGTTTCATTATATTGATCCGAAAAATCTTTATGAGTTTGAATCAAAGCCATATCCGCGCTGCTGCCATCTATAATTTTTTGTTTAGTTTTCTGTTGAAACTGCTGATACATTTCGTTAGTTGTTGCTTTGTCCCAACCCAATAAAGCCATCTCGGTTAAACATATTTCATATGAATCAAATTCGGGTGGTGTGGGTTGTGTTTGTGGGTAAGCGTCGGTCATTTTTTTTCTTTCTTTATTTTGAAGCCTTTTCTTGGCCAGTGTTCTACAGTATTGTTTTTTAGTTTTATTGAGTAGCTGGGTTTGTGATAGTAGGTTTCTGTTACGCCTACTATCACACCCTGTTTTTTTGTTTTGTTTTTCAACTCAACTTTTTTGTTTAAATATTTTTTTGGATCCATTTTTAAGCTAGTTTTATTAAATCACTTAATTTTGGTGGTGGTATAGTCGCGGGGTCTCTCCGTTTTTGTTTAAACGGTTTTATGTTAGCGGCTGGTTTTGGTGGTTCTGTTTGTCCCATAATTTTTTTCATCTCTTCAAACGTTGAGATTCTTAAAGCTAATGGGTGTTCTTGTTGTTTAATTGTTTTCATTTTTTTTGTTCCTTTTCCTGTTTCCTATTTTTGTTGAATGATCTAATATTTTCTAGGTCTTTGTCTACTGATTCACCTTTTTTCTTAATGTATTCACCTAGTAACCATTGTGGGCATTCGGCTTCTTCTAGTTGTATTGTTTTTGATTCTGTTTCTTGTTTGACTAGTGAAACTTCTAGGTTTTCATGGTCTACGGTTATACCTTTTACATGAAATTTTAGGTGAAATTTTTCGCCAGTCGGTGTTGTGTATTCTTTGTAATCTTGCAAGTTTATTTTCTTGTTTTTTTGTTCGAAGTCTTCTATTTGCATTGGTTTTGTTTCTGTTGCTAAACCTTTTTTTACTTCTTCGTCCCAATCGAAGTTTGTTACTTCACCTATTTTTTCCATAGGTTCGTAGTTTTCTTCTATTGGATCTGTGTCTGGTAATGGTGTTTCTATTGTTTTTTTCATATCATTCCTTTTTCGTTGGTTATTGTTGTTACAGCTACGGTGACTGGGCCTTTCCAAGTTTTGAGTATCGCTGTTGATGGTGTTTGGTGCATTACTTCTGTTCGGTGTTTGCCTTCTGCTTGTGTGTCATATATTTGTTTTATTTGGTTTAGGTCTAGTTCGAAGTTGATTGTTTCTGGTAGGTCTTCATAGAATGCGAACCCTATTGAGTAGAGCCCCCATGTTTGGTCCCATTCGGTTACTTTTATGTCTTTTTTTGTTTCCATTTTTTCTCTTTTCTTGTGTTGATTTTATTTTAACATAGGTTGTCTATTTTTTGTGGTTTATGTTAATTTGTGGCATTTGTATGTGCCCCATGAGCTTGTGGGTGTGCCCCAGTCACGCCATTTGCGGCCTGCTTTTTCATATAGGAGGCGCGCTTTTTGCGCATTGTATTCAGCGTTAAAAAGGTCAGCTGGGTTATTTACACCTAGCTTAGCGTCATTGGTGTGGTTCATTTGGAATAGGCCGCGGTCACCTGACAACCTGCTTTTAGGCAGTTCAGTTAAGTGCGCTTCAGGTCTAAAACTCGATTCGCATCTTGCTACCATTAACGCTTTGTTAACGGTTTCTTCACCTAAATCTCCGAACGCTTTTATTACCGCGTTTTTTATGTACTGCGGTGGTTGGCTGTTACCGTTGCTTGTGGCTGGGACGGTGCTGCCTTTGTAAGATATTGACTCGGTTGATGTTTGGGTTCCTTTCTGCTGGAAAGCCATTTGTTGCTGTATTAAATCACGTTGCTGCTGGCTAAGGTTTTGGCCTGCCCAACCGTCGAAAATTGGTGGACAGTTACCATCTTGTGGTTGGCATGAAAATTGCTGATTGTTTTGTTGCTCTTCTGATATTCTCATAGCTCTGGATATGCCAGGTATGAAAAGTATTATAAATAGTAGTAATAGTATCACTTTGGTTTGAAACATGTTAGTTGACCTCCGCGATGTTTTGGGTTGTTGTTGCCATAAAAACGCTTAAAACTACCATGCCGATGAAAATGTAGTTTCTGGCTGTGAGGCCGTGTGTTTCTACATTCTCGAATAAGGGTTTTTGTGTGAACGCTTCCCATATGTTGGATGTTAAAGTTTTTAGCATCCATGTTGGTGTTGTTCCTGCTAGCACCAGCATTATTAGTATTGTTCCTTTTATCATTTTGTTTGTTCCTTTTCTTGTGTATTTAACATTATGAAACATTTAACATACTTTGTCAAATGTTTATTTTCTTGTCGGCCAACAAATAACAAAGTAAAGTGAAACATGACAAAAAAAATAAGATTCAACAAACACGCCAAACAAGCAGCACTAGAATGCGCCAAAAAATATAAAGAATTCACAACAGACGACATATGGCAAAACCTAAAAAACAAAGGCATACCAGAACCAAGAGACAACAGAACAATAGGATCAATAATGGTAGACCTGCAAACAAGCGGCGAAATAAAACAAACAGGCACCTACATAAAAACAACAAGACCACAAGCCCACTCAAGGCCAATAAGAGTATGGAAAAAAGCATAAAAAAAGTTTTTCAAAAAAAAGCTTTACAAAAAAACGTTTATGCAATATATTAAAACCACAAAATTTTATAGAACCCATAAGGGCGTAGTCACCACGATACGGTGCGCAAAGTAAGGCGAAGGCTTAGAGGTCGCCCAGAACGCTCCTGATTACGCAGCGACAGCCAAGCAACTATGAGGATAAGAACTATCAAGAACTGGACAATGGCCTTGATAGAACCATGAGAACCTTAACACCTCACCATAGCCCCGCGTTTTGAAACCTTAACAGGTCTGGTAGCGAAGGATACTAGGAGTAGCAGTAACAGATTAAAGTTCACCTCACTTTGTCCCTAGTCTAAAAAAACGATCCGACGATATACGAAGAAAGTAGGGCTAGTTTAGTGCTAGCCTAGCTACCTACTCTAGTCTTATTACTCACCTCAGATGCCAAAGAAAGTAGTCAAACAAGCGTGCAGTTAACAAAACAAGTAACAGTGAACAGTTAAACAGGTTTGAATAAAAAAAGTTTAGTATCAAAGTTTTTTTAAGTGAAATGTTTTAAAATGGTTTTATGAAAAAAAGTGATTATAAAATGTATTCGTTAGCTGCTTTTGCTTTAGCTGACTGCCCTAAATGTGGGGCTGAAAAAAACTGGGCTTGCACTACTAGGCAGAAAGAAAGCGGTTTTCCTATAGATCGTGAACGCGCCCATAATGCTAGGTGTGATGAGGCTATTAAGTGCGCTGAGTGGAAGCATGCGGTTAACGGTTTGATGTCTTTCCCTGAGCTTAAATTTAAGTATGCTATTAATTCTGTAGAGACTATTAGCCTATTCTAAAAATTCATTTATCTTCCTCAACACACTAAACCAGCCTATTAAACCATTATTAATACGTTATTAATCGTTTAATAAATGGTTGACAATTGATTAATAATAGATTAATATAGTTTTATCAAGAGAAAGAAACAGATGGCAATCAAACAATTATCTTACACAAAAATGACCGACTTCAACGGTTGCCCCAAACGTTTCTGGCACACATACATCAACAACGAAACAAACACACCAGGATACAAAGCGTTATTAGGCACATACATACACAACGTGTTAGAAGACATTTACGGTGTTGAACCAAAACATCGCACAGAGCAAAACTTTAAAGAAGTCACAGCGCAATGGTGGCCAGAACTAGAAAATGATCCAGATTTCACATCACTAAAATTAAATGAAGAACAACTTTTGAAAGCTAAATGGGATTTATGGGATGGGGTTAAAGGCATATTCAAACTAGAAAACCCACAAAAAATAATGGTAGAACATTTAGAAATAATATTAACCACTGAACTAAACGGAGTGCCATTTAGAGGTGTCATAGATCGAGTCCAAAAACAAGAATCAGGTTTCACTATCGTTGAAGATTACAAATCTGGAAGACCGCCAGCCCCCATGTTCGCAGGCCAAAAAAACTTTCAACTACAACTATACGCTTCAGCCTACAGCAAGGTCACAGGCGAAAAACCAGCAGCAGCGAAACTGTTATACCTAGGCAACACAACAGTCAACGTCCCACTAAGCAAAGGCAACATAGAACACGTAGAAGCTGTTCTCAAAGACACGTGGGAGCGGATAGGTGAAGCTGAACAAAACAATCAGTACGAACCGAAACCAGGGCCCTTATGCGGCTGGTGCCCATACGCACACAAATGCGTCAAAGGTATAGAAGAACTAAAAACAAGACTAAACAACAAGAAACTAAAAAAATCGGCACCCAACTACCATTTAGCTATACCAGCAGAAAGTTAAAACTGTGGAACAAAACATAAAACCTAAAACAATAAGATCATACTATATAGATAACGACCTGCATGATCAAATAAAAAACTATGCAGCTAAACTAACAGACAACTACGGCAGGCCACTATCAACAAGCCTGATAATCAACGAAGCTATAGACAAATATTTAAAACAAGCAACACCAAAAACTAAAACAATAGAACCAGTCAACGACGTTGATAAAAACCTGTCAAATCAACTAGTGTCATACATCGAGATGCACACCCAAAAGCCTGGGCCTAACATAACAAAAACATGGTTAACAGACATGCGGTTACTGAGAGAACAAGGGCCGCTTGGAACAAAAAAAGAACCCCTAAACGAGGAACAAATAAAATCTTTCATGCAAATAGTTTTCGAAGAAATGAATGAGCCGTCTGATAAAGGTTTCTGCTGGGCCGATCAAATCAACTCACCGAAATCGATACGCAAACACTTACCAAAAATACGGCAATCATACAAATCATCAAAAACAAGAAACAGGTCAAATCATGAAACAACAAGTCTAGCTAAAAACCTATTACAGGAAATCCAGTGACTGAAAAAGAAATGGACGACATAATCAAAATGGTAGAAGAAAAACAGTCGGTAAGTACACTAGACAAGATGGCATGGTACAAAGTACTGCAAAACTGGGACATAAAATCAGCTTTAAACCAAATAGTCGCAACACTAGAAACTAAACCTTTCATCAACCCATCTGACCTATACGAAATGGCAGACCACAATATAGAAGAACTATATTTAAGGTGCACACAAATTTATTTGCAATCTAAGCGCACAGGACAAACACCCCAATACCCCAATCAGATCTGCCAAAAAGCCATGTTAGGCATAAAACACGAAATGAGAATCAACAATCAAGCAGCTAGAAAAAAGTTCGCTTCTTTAATAAAAACATATAGGACACAACAATCACAGGCAGAGTTAACACAATGACCAAATGCGAACTATGCGAAAACTCCAAACTGGTTTTAAGGTATCAGCTAGAAGGTATCAGATATCTCACACCATGCCACAGTTGCAACCCAGAAGGGTATAAACTATGGTCCGAAGGCGCATACGACAGCAAACGAAAAAATGTCAGAAAAAATCAAACTCAGGGTTTCGACCCGAAAAAGATCTTATCAAAAATAAGAAACAACATACAAGGAGAAAAACAAAATGGTAAAAATAAGTAAAATGTTCGTACAAAAAGCGAAAGAAGAAAAAATGGGAATCGAATACACGCCGCTACCAGAAGGCACATACTACGCTAAACTGGTATCCGCCGAAAAAGCTTCAAACACTGACGGATTCGAAAACATAGTAATAGACACAACAGTAGTCACAAACTCAAACGGTGAAGAAATAGAACAATCAGGAACTAAAAAAAGAACATTCCTCAACTTCCAAAAAGACTACCAAGCGTCTTCAGCTATAAACATAATAGAAAGCCTATTAGGCGAAAAATTCGAAACTGTTTACACAGAAGACGAAAACGGCAACTGGGACTTCGACCTAGACAAAGCAGCGACAGCCATATCATTAAACGTGGGCATGGATGTTCAATTTGATATAAATCACAGTCCTGATAAAAAGAATCCAGGGAAAATAAAAGACTGGACAAAAAACCTTAGAGCTAAAGAAACAAAAACTGAACCAACAGTAGAAGATAAAACAGAGCAACCGTTCTAACCTTTAAATATGCTATCATTTGTTAAACCCCAGGATGCCCGAGCGGCCTAAGGGAAGCGCCTGCAAAGCGCTAATTCGCGGGTTCAAATCCCGCTCCTGGGTCTAACAGAAAGCCCACACATTGGCAAACAACAAAAAAAAATTAGACACCAACTTGCACATCTCAGAAAAACTATTCCAAAAACAAGTTATGGAATTAGCAGCGTTAAACGGTTGGATCGTTAACCACACACCCACAGTTCAAAACAAAAGAGGCGTATGGTTAACCCCAACACAAGGCGATATAGGATACCCAGACCTAACACTCTCAGGATCAGGCAGAGGCCTAATATTAGCAGAACTCAAATCGCATAAAGGTTCGTTAACAAAAAACCAGCAAATCTGGCACAGATCTTTAAGACAAGACGGAGCGGACATAAGGCTATGGAAACCGCAAGATTGGGAAGAAATATTAGAAACACTCAGCAAAAAACCTCCAAAACAACCCTAAAATAGGTAACAAGAAAAAGGACAAAACTATGGTAAACCCATTCAAAAACGAAACCACAAGAAAAATATTTATAAACAACATAGATAGCATACAAAAACACACAGAACCAAAAACCTTTTCAAACATTTACAAGCAGATAGACGAAATCAAAAAAAATTCAATCCAATTAAGAGAAATCAGAAAAAACACGCCAAAATATAGGCGCAAAATGATAAGACTAAACAATAAAATCACTGAATTCAACGAGTGTATAGAAACAATAATTTTCAGTTGGGAAATCGAAACAGCAAAAATCGATTCAGAAGAAATCAGTTATGGATAACTGGTTAAACCACATAGTCAAAAACGTTAAAAGAAACAACCCACAAATAGTTGAACCGATCAAAGACGAAGGCTGCCACATAAACGCGAAACAAATAGCCATAAACAGTCTTCTAACATCAATAACTCTAGCAGCAATGTTTTATGCGACAATAAGACTTATCCAAACGTATCTAGATAACAGCCTTCAATAAAACAACAATAAGAAAAATAGTTAGCACAGGCGTTAAAGATAACAAGGTTACTAAAAATAGGTGCATCCAATCTTTGCGTTGCATAGACCCAACCCTTCCTGAAATAATAGCGGCCCACCTAACACCACCCCACATAAGCCACCTAGTAAAAAACCCTGTACCAGACAAACGCATAGAACGCCTAAACAACCCATCAACGTCTTTAGGGTCCTTAACAGGCCCAGGACTCTCAAGCCCTTTAGAAGCCCTCCACAGCA
>Ga0114952_1001004_pt1 | contig 25585 bp, 22 predicted proteins | sample SidtaG_2_FD_87303 | JGI IMG/M metagenome (GOLD analysis project Ga0114952, IMG submission 87303) | Marine algal microbial communities from Sidmouth, United Kingdom - Sidmouth_Asex2 metaG | ecosystem: Host-associated > Algae > Red algae > Unclassified | place: Sidmouth, United Kingdom | collected...
CTAGAGCGGCGGCGACCGGCTCGAGCGCGGCGGCCGCCAGCGCGCTCGCCCCGCCCTGGCTCGCGCCGGCAACCGTCACGCGCCCGGCGTCGATGCCGTCGAGCCGCTTGACCTCGCGCACCAGGCGCGCCGCGTCGGTGAACAGCCGGCGGTAGTAATAGCTCTCCGGGCTCGCGATTCCGCGGGTCAGCATGCCCGGGAACTGCGGGCCGGACGCGATGCCCTCGCCGCCCCGATCGCCCTGCCCGCCGTCACTCGTCGGGTCGCTCGTCGAATTGCCTACAGCGTCACCGGTCGCGCCGGTACTGCCACGCCCGCCGCTCCAGCCGCTGCCCTGCCCGCGGCTGTCCATGACCACGTGGGCGTAGCCGGCCGAGGCCCAGACGAGGTGTTCCTCCGGCTGCCCGCGGCCGCCGCCGTAGCCGAGGAACTGCACGACGGCCGGCAGCGGGCCGTCGAACCCCGCCGGCCGGTTCAGCCAAGCGCGCACCGGCTGTCCGCCGAAGCCGGAGAAGGTCAGATCCTCGCTGAGGATCTGTACGAGCCCCGTGTCGACGGGCTCGCGCGAGAGCGGCCGCGCCTTCGCCTCGGCCGCCGCCAGCGTGTCCGCCCAGAACGCGTCGAATCCGGGCGCGACGATGGTGTCGAGCGGCGGGCGGTAGCGCTCGAGCTCGGCGAGCGGCAGATCGGCCTGCATCAGGGGCTCCGGGTCATCGGCCCCGCGTCGGCGTCACGGAGCATCCGTCGTCGCGCCCTCCCCGTGCAGCCCTGTGACGAGCCCGATCACGCGGCACCTTCAAGAGCCCTCCCGCGCGAAGCGCTCGAGCTTGACGAAGAAGTCGCGGTAGATCGGATTGCGGTGCAGATGGCGGACATAGCGCATCGGCGGCCGAGCGTCGTCGAACGACCAGGTCATTTGATCGGTCAGGATCGGGGTCGGGCGCAGCACGCTCGGCGCCCAGTCGGGGTCGATCAGCCAGGCGATCGCCGCCATGTCCCAGATCTCCTTAGACCAGCCGACGTGATCGTCGCTGTAGTCCTTGAAACGGCGGGCGAGAAAGGCGCCGATCTCGCCGTGCGGCTCGACGTACTCGGTGATCTCCGCCGGGGTCGAGGTCAGATGGGTGGTCACGCCCTCGCAGGGCACCAGCACCAGCGGCGCATCCGAATCGAGCAGTACCTGGGCGCCACCGACATCCTGACGGAGGTTGAACTCGCGGGTGTGCGGCCAGTGCAGCGCGTGCCCGCCGAGCCAGACGACGACGACGCGTTCGGCAATGTCCGGCGCCTTCAGCAGCGCCGAGGCGATGGTCGAGATCGCGGCGATCGCGACGACGTACAGCGGGTCGTCGGCGCTCGAGGCACGCGCCCGCGCGATCAGGTCGTCGACCGCCGCCGCCTCGCGTGCCTCCTTGGCGGCGCCGACGTACTCGGTCACGCCGTTGTACACCAGCTCCGCCGGGTCTCGCCCGAGGCGCGAGAGCAGCCGCTCGATCTCCTCGCGCGACAGACGCATGCCCTCGGCGGGCGTGGCCGCCCGGCTGTTGGAGAACGGCGCGGCGTAGATCGCCTCGACGCTGACGCGCTCGGGCGAGAGCAGCGCGTAGACCAGCGCGAACTGATCGTCGATCTCGTTGAAAGTGTCGGTGTCGAGCACCATGCGGGCGGGCGCGCCGCGGCGGCTCGGGTGCTCGAGGCGGGCGAGGCGTTCGGCGGTGTTCACGAGAGGGGGAGCCCGGCATCGGTGGCGAAGGCGCGCAGGCGGGCGACGTCGCGCCGGGCACCCTCGATATCCGGCACGTGCTCGAGGATGAGCCAGCTGTCCTCGGGCAGATGCGGCGCGCTCATGGCGAGCACCTCGGCCCAGTCGGTCGGGCTGCTGCCGAGCGGACCGAGCTTCATGTCGAGGTGGAAGCCATCGGCGAGGACGATGTCCTTGACGTGGAGAAGGCCATAGTGGCCGGCGAACCCTTCGCAGACCGCCCGACAACGTGCCGCCGGCGCGGCGTAGTCGCGAAAGTCGTACAGCGAGGTCACGTCGACGTTGGCGACCAGTGCCGCCGGCCCGCCGAGACGCGCGTGCAGCGCGGCGAAGCGCTCGGGAGAGTTGATCGCGGTCTTCAGGTAGGGCTCGATGGAGAGCTTCGCACCGTGCTCGGCGGCCAGGGCGAGCAGCGGCTCGAGCACCGAGGCCACCCGCTCGAGCGCCTCGTCGGTGTCGTTCCTCGGATCCCAGGCGCCGAAGCCGGAAGGGTGATGATTGCCGCCGCAGACGACGATGTAGGGGCAGCCGCTCTCGCGCGCGAGCGGTATCGCCTCGCGCAGCATCGCGCGCGCCTCGCGCTGCGCGGCCTCGTCGTCGGACAACGGGTTGACCCCGAACGCGCCGATCTGGCAGACCGAGAGAGAGCGCTCGCGCAGCGGTGCGAGCGTCGCCTCGACACCCTTGCCGACGAGATCGGCGGCGTTGACCGGCACACCGGCCACACCGAGCTCCACCGCTGCCTCGAGGGTGTCGCCACCCGCTTCCAGTCCCAGTCTCATGCCGTCGTCTCACCCTTGTCGTGTGTGTCGTCCGCTACGCCCGAGCACCGTCGGGCAGAGCCGGGCGAACCGGCTCGCCGCTCGCGATCGAGCGGTAGATCGCCTCTGCCAGCACGACCGCCCGCTCGCCGTCCGCCGGCGTCGCCTCGAACGGCGTTCCGTCGCGCAGGGCGCCGAGGAAGTGATCGAAGGCGGCCGAGTAGCGCGTGCGCCCGAGCGTCTCGGGCTCGTGCTCGAGACGCCGGACCTCGCCGCCGCGCTCGGCCCACTGCAGCGTGGTCCACATGTGAGAGCGGCCGCGCAGCCGCGCCTGACCGCCCGCGCAGGCGAGATCGAGCCGAGGGTAGTCGTGCAACGCCCCGGTGCCGACACCGCCGAGGGTCAGCGCCGCGATCGCCCCGTTCGCGAAACGCATCGTCGCCGCGGCGGCCGTGGCCGAGGGGCGCGACCCGTCGTCGAAGCCGACCGCGTGCACATCCACAGGCGTGCCGAGGAGCGCGCACACCACATCGAGGAGGTGGCAGGAATTCTCGTTGAAGAAACCGCCGCCGCGCGCGGGATTCCAGAGCCAGCCGTCCGCTGGCGGCAGCCAGTCGAACAGGTACTCCGCGTTCAGCACCCGCGCCGCGCCGAGCGACCCACGGGTCTCGGCGATCAGCCGCCGTACCGGCTCATGGAAGCGGAAGCTGAACCCGAGCATGACCCGCTGCCCTTCGCTGCGCTCGACCAGCGCCGCCGCCTGGGCGGGGGTTCCCGCGAGCGGCTTCTCCAGAAACACCGCCAGGCCCCGCTCGAAGGCCGTGGCGAGGGCCGCCTCGCGCACGTGTGGGGCCGAAGCGATCACCACCGCATCGAGTCCGCTCTCGGCGATCATCCGCGCCGGATCGGCGAAGGTCGGTATGCCCTTCGCCGACGCGCCGGCCAGCCGCTCGGGAAAGTGATCGCAGACCGCGGCGACGGTGCAGTCGTCGCGGGTCAGCAGCGTGTGCAGTAGATGGACCCCGAAGCCGAGGCCGACGACGCCGATCCTCATCGGCTCACCAGTCGACGCTGGTGGTCATGACGTACTTCTTTCCGGTGCGCGCGCTCTCGGCCGCGCCGGAAAGCATTTCGTTGATGTGCGCGCCCCAGTCCTCGTCGAGCAGCGTGTCGCGATCCTCCTCGATGCACTCGAGCAGCTCGCGGCTCGATTCGTGGTAGTAGTTGAACCCCCCGGGCGTGGGCTTGGGCCACTTCGCCTTCGACAGGTCCCCCTCCTTCTCGAAGCTCTGCCAGCCGTCCTCGTCCGGGTCGTCGAGCAGCTCGCGCCGCGTCGAGGAGATCGTCGAGTGGATGCCGGGGCGCGGATCGAAGTACAGGTTGCCCTCGGTGCCGAACACCTCCATCGCGCCCGAGCGCACCCCCTTCGGGATCGGCTGGAAGGGACGCCCGACATGGAACATGCCGATCCAGCCGCTCGCCATCTCGTAGAGGATGTTGTAGGTGTCGGGCGCCTCGGTGCGGGCGGTGTCCGTCTTCGGCGCCGAGACCACCGCGTCCCAGTAGTTCGCGTCCTTCGGATCGGTGGCCTTCGAGAGGTAGTCGGTGTAGTCCCGCTCGGGCACGATCGGTCGCTCGGGCACCTGCAGCGCGGCCATCGCCATGACCGACTTGCAGGCACCGAGCACCGAGACGATCTGGCTCGGGCCGTAGGCGTAGTCGAAGAGTATTCCGCCCGACTCCTTCGTCAGGAACGCCGCCGCGCCGTAGGGGTTGTGTCCGAGCCCACCGTTGTCGTGATCGGGCCCGGTCCAGACGAAGGAGAACCAATAGGGATCGCCGAGGGCGCCCGCCTTGACCAGCTCGCGAAGCTTCGGGAAGGGGCGCTGCAGCGGCGACTGCTGGCTCGGCTCGACCAGGCACTTGACGCCCGCCTTCTTGATCGCCGCCTGGATCGCGTCGGCGTCCTCCTTGTCGGTCGCCATCGGTTTTTGCAGGAGGACGTGCTTGCCGGCCTCGGCCGCGGCGATCGTGAACGCCTTGTGGGTACCGGGACCCGTCAGGATCCACACCGCGTCGATGTCCGCCTTGGCGAGCATCTCGTGATAATCGGCGTAGACCTCCTTCGCGCCGAACAGCCGCGCGCAGTCCTTCGCCCGCTGCACCGTCAGGTCGCAGACCGCGACCAACTCGCAACGCTCCATCAGGTACGGTAGGTAGTAGGCCGAGGCGACCACGCCGCAGCCGACGACCCCCACCTTGACCTTGCCCTTCTCGATCTTGCTCATGGTTCAGCGTTTCTTCTTCTGGTGTCCGGAGATGCGTAGCGTCCAGAGATCGTCGGCGACGACTCGCTCGGCGTCGGCGATGATGCTCTCGTAGTTCTCGTGGGGGAGGAAGTAGCGTCCCGTGAGCGCATCGGCCCGCCCCGAGGCGAGCACGGCGACGAGCTCGGCGACGAGCTCGGGCGGATGGTTCTCGCCCTTCTCGAAGATCTCCGCGATCAGCGGGCGGTAGGTCCTCGCCTGGGGATCCTCGATCAGAAAGCGCGTCATGCCGGTCAGCACCGCCGGCGGGGCGACCGCGAAGGTCTGCACGCCGTGCTCACGGAGCTCGTGGGCCAGTCCCTCGGTCATGCGCGTGACGCCGCTCTTGGAGGCGGCATAGGAGGTACCGTAGGGATGGGCGTCGAGCACGCCGCCCGAGGAGACCACGTTGACGACGCGTCCGGCGCCGCGCTCGACCATGCCGCCGGTGATGCGGTTGCACATCAGGAAGGTGCCGTAGAGGTTGACGCGAATGTCCCTCAACCAGAGCTCCGGGTCGCACTCCCACATCGGCGCGCAGACCGAGAAGGTGCCGGCGTTGTTGATCAGGAGATCGACCGGCCCGAGCGCGCGCTCGCACTCGCCGACCGCGGCGTCGACGCTCTCGCGCGAGGTGACATCGGCGTGGAGCGGCAACGCCCCCTCGCCGAGTGCCCGCGCCGCGCTCGCGAGCGCCTCTTCCGACACGTCGAGCAGCGCCACGCGGTAGCCCTCCGCGAGCAGGCGCGCGGCGATCGCGCGGCCGAGCCCGCCGGCCGCGCCGGTGAGGCAGGCTACGGGCATGGGCTCGCCTCACGCCTCGTCGTCGCGCCCCGAGGCTCCCGACGCTCGACGTGTCGCTCGGTCGAAGCCGCGTGCCGAGCGCTCCCGGGCGGGGAGCGCCGTCCGGCGACGATGGGGCTCACGCCTTGACCGCCCCGCCGGCGAAGCCCTCGACGATCTTCTCGCGGAAGAACAGGAACAGCACGATGACCGGGATCGAGGCGATGACCATGCCGGCCATCAGTCCCGGATAGTCGGTCGCGTACTGTCCGCCGAAGGTGCGCAGCCACAGCGGGATCGGCTTGTAGGCCTCGTCGCGGATCAGGGTCGTGGCGAAGGCGAACTCGTTCCAGCTGTGCAGGAAGCTCAGCAGCGTCACCGTGGCGATGATCGGGCGGCAGATCGGGAAGACGATGACGAACATGATCGTGAACAGCGAGGCGCCGTCGACGTGCGCCGCCTCGTCGAGCTCGATCGGGATCTTTCGGATGTAGCCCTCGATCAGGAAGACGGCGAGCGAGAGGCCGAAGGCGGTGTAGGGGATCAGCAGCACGAACTGCGTGTCGAGGATGCCGATGCCGCGGTACTGCATGAACACCGGCACGAGCAGCGCCGGGATCGGCAACAGCAGCCCGAGCACGAAGAAGGAGAACACCAGCGAGCGGCCGCGGAACTCGAAGCGGGCGAGCGCGTAGCCGATCGAGTAGGCGAGCACGACGATCAGCACCGTCGAGACGACCGAGTAGAACACGCTGTTCCACAGCGCCGTGAACACGGTGCCGCGCTCGAAGATGTTGGTGTAGGCGGCGAAGGTCGGCTCGCTCGGCAGCGCGAAGATGCTCTGGGCGAACTCGCCGGTGCTCTTGAGCGAGTTGTAGAGCACCCAGAGCATCGGGAAGATGGTCGTGATCGCGAAGGCGATCAGCAGCGCGTTGATCAGGATGCCCGGCACGTTGACCCGGCCGCCGAGGAAGGGTGGGGGGGCGGAAGGCTCGTCGCGGGCGACATCGGGTCCGACACCGTCGACGAGGTCGTCGGCGGCGTCGCGTGCGAGGCGGTTCGGATGAGCGCTCATACCCTGTCCTTCACGACGAAGCGGTTGAAGACGAAGATCGTCAGCGAGACGAACACCAGACTCAGGATCACGATCGCGATCGCGATGGTGTTGCCGTAGCCGAACTGGGTTCTGAGGAAGGACTGACTGTAGGCGTACTGGGCGACCACGGTCGAGGAGAGGCCCGGCCCCCCGCCAGTCATGATGTAGATGTGCTCGAATATCTTCAGCCCCCCCGAGATCGCGAGAACCATCGCGACGGACCAAGTGCTGGCGAGCTGCGGGAAGATCACGAACACCGTCTTCTGGAAGGTCGAGGCGCCGTCGACCTCCGCCGCCTCGATCGTCTCCTGGTTGATCGCCGAGAGCCCCGAGAGAAAGATCACCAGGAACAACCCGATGTACTGCCACACGAGCGCCACGGTCACCGAATAGATGACCACGTCGGGATCGTCGAGCCATTTCTGACGAAGGCCCCCGAGCCCGATCGACTCCAGCATCGAGTTCAGCAGGCCGTTGTTGATGTCGAACACGAGGATCCAGACGAAGCTGGTGACCACCGGCGAGAGGATGACCGGGAAGAAGATCGCCGTGCGCAGAAGCTTCGGGGCAACCACCATCTTCGAGTTCATCAACACCGCGATGGCGAAGGCGGTGGTGATCTGGAAGATCACGCTGAGCACGATGATGATGAAGTTGTTCCGGAGGGTGAACCAGAAGTCGCCGTCCTGGATCAGCTTCGCGTAGTTCGACAATCCCGACCAGTGGAACTGGAAGTTGTAGAACTCGTGCAACGAGTACCACAGACCGCCGAGCAACGGCGTCAGCACGACGCCCCCGTAGACGATCAGACCCGGTAGCAGGAACAGCCAGATGGCCTTGGTTCCGGGCTGGAACGCGCGACTGGAGACAGCTGCCATCTCTCTAGACCCTCTGCCGGGCGGGCGACACGCGGCTCGCGGCGGATCGCCGGCGGACAGCCTCGCGGGTCTCGCCCCGGAGCGTGACGGACGGCACCGAGGTGCCGCGCGGAAAGCCGGCACGGGCCGACACGGAAAGAGTCGGGCCGGCCGGTACCGGTGCCGGCGCCGCGAACCCTCGATCGCACGCCATCGAGGTGGTCCGCGGCACGGCGGTCATCGAACGGCGTGCGGCGCCGTTCAGCGCGACGAGCGGTCGAAGTCCTTCTGGATCGACTCGGCCACTTCCATCGGCGTCTTGTTGCCGACCATCAGGTCCTGAAGCGCCTCGCCGGAGACATCGAGAAAGGAGCGCGGCAGGTTGGTCGGCATGATCGGCACGATCTGCCAGGTGCCGTCGCCGACCTTGGCGGTCAGCTCCTTCAGGAGCCGCGGCTGTTCGATGTCGTCGGCCTTCTCGCCGAGCGCCTGTGCCGGCAGCAGTCCGATCTCCACGCGCGAGCGTCCGTAGTCGACGTTCGAGAGCTCCTTGACGAGGTTGATCGCCGCCTCGCGCTGCTCGCCCTCGAGCTTCGAGCTGATCGCGTAGGCCCAGCCGGCTCCACCGGTCACCTCGTTCGGCTCGCCCTGCCCGCCCTCGATCGTCGGCCAGATGGCCATCTGGGTGGCCTCGAGGACCTCCTCGGGCGCGTCGCTGATGATCGTCGGGATCGCCCAGCTGCCCTCGATGAACATCGCCGCGTCACCGCTCGTGTAGATCGAGCGCTGCTGCTTGTTGTCGAGACTGTTGGCGTCGTCGTTGAACGCGCCGCGATCGACGAGCTCCTTGAAGTCCTCGATCGCGCCGACGAACTCGGGATCGGTGAACTTCGCCTCGCCCGCCTTGAGCCCGGCGAGGAACTCGGTGCCGTGGTGGCGGTAGCCGAGCGTGCCGAACAGCGGATCGACGACGACCCAGCGCCCCTTGTTGCCGAGTGCGATGGGCGTGACGCCCGACTCCTTGAGCTTGTCGATCGCCTCGAGGAAACCGTCCCAAGAGTCCGGGAAGGTCTCGATGCCGGCCTCGGCGAACAGGTTCTCGTTCCAGAAGATCACGTGGGTGATGATCTGCCCGTACGGCATGCCGTAGATCTTGCCGTCGCGGGTGAACTCGGTGAGCATCGCCTCGGTGTTGATGTCGTTCCACTCGGCATCCGCGGTCAACGCGTCCGATATGTCACCGACGAGGCCGCCGGCGGAGAGCCCATCCACGTCCGAGCCGTTCATCATGAACACATCCGGGACGCTGCCCGAGGCGGCGCCGACGTTGAACTGGGTCAGGTACTCGTCGGTCCCGCTGATCTGCTCGTCGAGGTTGACATCGGGGTACTTCTCTCGAAAGCGCGCGATCGCGTCGACGACGTTCGGGGCCTCGGTCGACTTGTTGGCGAGGAAGTGCGCGAAGGTCAGGTCGACCTCGGCCCGGGCCGGTTGCGCACCGAACGCGAGCGCCGAGGCGAGCGCGCCGCCGAGCAAAAGCCCTTTGGTCTTGTTCGTTTCCGTCATGCTTGTGATTCTCCGTCCTGAACCGCGGTGGCGGTATGGTGATGTGTGGATAGGGCTGGACCGCTTCATCGGTGCGGCGCTAGTGTCGCGTCGGTTCGGCGAGCCGCTCGCCGCTGGCCGAGTCGAACAGGTGGACGTGCTCGGGCTCGGCGCTGACCTGCAGCGTGTCGCCGGCGCGTTCGCGTAGGCGTTCGCGGAACACGCCGACCACCGGGGTGCCGGCGATCTCGCCCATCACGTGGGTCTCCGAACCGGTCGGCTCGATCACCTGAACGCGCATCGAGAGATCCGCCCCGCTCGCCGCGACGACGCCCTCGCGGGCGAGCACGAGGTGCTCGGGGCGGATGCCGATGGTCACCTCGCGGGCATCGTCCGGCGCGGCACTGCCGCCCGGCATCGGCATCGAGCCACCGTCGGGCAGCATTGCCCGTCCCCGCCCGTCGCTCTTCGCCGGCAGGAAATTCATCGACGGGGAACCGATGAAACCGGCCACGAAGGTGTTGCGAGGACGGTCGTAGAGCTCGAGCGGACTGCCGATCTGCTCGACGTGCCCACCGTTGAGGATGACGATCTTGTCGGCCATCGTCATCGCCTCGATCTGGTCGTGAGTGACGTAGACGATGGTGTTGCCGAGTCGCTGGTGGAGCTGCTTGATCTCCGCGCGCATCGCCACGCGGAGCTTCGCGTCGAGATTCGACAGCGGCTCGTCGAAGAGGAAGATCTTGGGATTTCTGACGATGGCCCGCCCCATCGCCACGCGCTGGCGCTGGCCACCGGAGAGTTGCTTGGGGTAGCGCTCGAGGTAGTCGGTGAGGTTCAGTATCGCCGCGGCATCGGCCACGCGCCGGTCGATCTCGGCCTTGTCGACTTTCTGCAGCCTGAGCGCGAAGCCCATGTTCTTGGCCACCGTCATGTGCGGGTAGAGCGCGTAGGACTGGAACACCATCGCGATATCGCGCTCCTTGGCGCGCAAGTGGTTGACCTGCCGGTCGCCGATGCTGATCGTGCCGCCGGTGGTCGTCTCCAGCCCCGCGATCATCCTGAGCAGTGTCGACTTGCCGCAGCCGGAGGGGCCGACCAGCACGACGAACTCGCCGTCCTCGGCGTCGACGTGGACGCCCTTGATGACGTCGATCGGACCGAAGGACTTGCGGACATCGTCGAGTACGAGCTTTGCCATGGTGTCGGTCCTGCGCTCAGGGCTTGAGGAGAGGGTAGAGATCGCTCGGTTCGCACTGCTCGGCCATCCAGTTGTGGACCGCCTCCTCGGACGGATCGGGACCTCGGCAGATCGAGCGGTCGGTGCGCACGGTGACCGTCAGGTTGATGCGCGGCTCGCCGAGCGTGTTCGCCGCACTCGCGTGCAGCGTGTAGGGATGGTGCACCGAGACGTGTCCCTCGGACATCGCGCCGACGCTCTCCTGCCAGCGCTCGCCCTCCGGCACGGCCAGCTCGTCACGCCGCGACTCGAGGTCGCTGTCGTCGCGATCGTGGAAGAAGTTGCCCTCCTCGTTCGAGGCCCAGCAGTGGGAGCCGGGGACGAAGCGGATCGCCCCGCGCTCCTCCTCGCATTCGGTCAGCGCGACGAACACCGCGTTGGTCTCGGCCGGATTCTCGAACCAGCGCCAGTAGGGACCGTCGCGGTGCCAGCCGAAGCTCGACTTGGTGCCCTTGGGCGGCTTGATCGTGCCGAGCACGCCCCACACCTGCACCCACTCGCAGTCGAGCACGCCGCACAGCCAGCGCGCGAAGGGAGGCTCGCGAACGCAGTCGATGATCGCGTGGTTGGCGCGGTGCGCCTCCTGGATCGTCGCCATCGCCGAGGGATCGCCCCCGGGCTGCCAGCCGTGCATCGGCAGCGGCGGGTCGCCGCTGGCGAAACGCCCTTGGCTGACCTCGACGAGCGCCTCGCGGGCGCGGCGACAGGCGTCGGGGCCGATCAGTCGCTCGGCCGAGATCACCACCCCGTCGCGCCCGTAGTCGGCCGGGTCGGTGCTCGCAACCGGGGTCGTGCTCGAACGTTCCGCCGCCACGCTCATCGTTCCGCTGCCCCCTCGCCGTCGATCGGTCGCCGTTCCGTTCGCTGCATCATAAAGTTATGACTTACCCTGTCAAGGCGCTCGCGGCGGCCGCCGCCTCCGTTCAGCCCGCGCGCCGCAGCAACGCACGGCGCGAGGCGCTGTCGATGCCGCGCGAGACCGCGTCGAACGAATCGCTCTCGCAGAGCCCGACGGTGAAGCGCGCCGGCACGTGCTCGAGGTATTTCTCGAGCCCCAACCGCCCGAAGCCGAACACGGTCATGTTCCCCTCCATCGGCCAGTAGCTGTCGCGCCGTTCGGCGTGCTCGGGAGCGTGGCTGTGCAGCCACAGCACCCGCCCCACGCCTTCCTTGCCGAAGGCGATCCACTTCGGCGTCGGCAGCACCTCGTCCCAGCGTTCGGCGAGCGCGCGCCGGCGCCCGTCCGAGACCAGGCAGAAGTCGCGCGCCTCGTCGAGCTCGCCCCAGGGCGTGCCCTCGTAGAGCAGCCAGTAGGGATGGGCGACCTTGAGCACGCTCAGCTCGGCGTGATCGGGGTAGAGGTGCCAGCGACAGGCCCAATCGTCGCCCTTCGCTCGCGACTCGACGCTCACGCGCAGCGGCCCGACACGGGGGGCGTCGGTCACGCAGGTGTCGGCACCGGGATGGAACACGTTCTCGGGGTGGGCGAGGTTGGGGATGCCGCGGTAGATCCCGTCGGAGCCGCCCCACGGTCGAAAACTCAGCCAGTCGTTACCGTCTCGGTCGAACAGGCTCGCGAAGCCACCGCCGCGACGGTGATAGACCCAGCTCGCCCCGTCGGTCTCGATCCGATAGCTTTCCTGGCCCTGGTGATCATCGAGCGCCGCGACGCTCACCTCCCCCTCCTTCGCCGCACCGGTGCCGCCAGCGCGCGCCGCCGTGCCACCCGAGCCGTCCGTAGCGCTCCCTGCGGCGGCATCCCCGGACGCCGCCGCCACGATCAGCCGGCTCGGCTCGCGCCCCGCCAGATCGACGATCAGCTCGGCCCCGCCGCCCGGCAGCGGATCGAGCTGGCAACGGAAGCTCTCGCCGCCCTCCTCCTCGACGCGCGGTCGGGGCCCGAGGCTCACCGCCTCCGCCGCGCCCAGCACGATCTCGGCCCAGCGGGCGCCGCGCGCCTCGCAGTCGAGGAGCAGTGATCCGGTCGGCTGGCTCATGCGGGTGCGTCGTTCGGCTGAGAGGGGGGCGGTGCGGCGCGCGGTATCGGCACGGCCGAGCCGAGATCGAGCTCGTCGGCGCGGTGACAGGCGACGAGCTTGGCGGGCGCGCGCGACCAGGGACGGAGCGCGGGCACCTCGCTGCGACAGCGCTCGATCGCGTGCGGGCAGCGCCCGGCGAACGGGCAGCCGCCACGGCGCGAGGAGGGGCCGGCGATCTCGCCGGGGAGCACCGAGCGCTTGCGATGGCGCCCGTCGATGCGCGCCGGCATCGCGTCGAGCAGCGCGCGGGTGTAGGGGTGGGCGGGGGCGTCGAACAGCTCGTCGCGACTGGAGAGCTCCATCACCGCACCGAGGTAGAGCACCAGCACCCGATCGGAGATGTAGTCGACCACACCGAGATCGTGGCTGACGAACAGGTAGCTCATGCCGTACTCCTGCTGCAGGTCGCGAAGGAGGTTCAACACCTGCGCCTGCACCGAGACGTCGAGCGCCGAGACCGGCTCGTCGCAGATCAACAGGCGCGGCTCGATCGACAGCGCGCGGGCGATGCCGACGCGCTGACGCTGTCCGCCAGAGAGTTGGTGGGGGTAGCGGTTGATCGCCTCGGCACCGAGCCCGACGCGTTCGAGCAGCGCACGGGCGCGCTCGAGGCGCTCGGCGCGGGTGCCGACCCCGTGGATCTCCAGCGGCTCGACGACGATGTCGCCGACCCGCATACGCGCGTTGAGCGAGGCGTTGGGATCCTGGAAGAGCATCTGGATCTGGCGACGAATCGGGCGCAGCGCGTCCCGCTCCAGCGTCGCGAGATCCACCTCACCTTGCTCGGCGCGGTACACGATCCGCCCGGCGCTCGGGCGGTAGAGCCTCGCCACGCAGCGTCCGATCGTCGTCTTCCCGGAGCCGCTTTCCCCGACCACGCTCAGCGTCTCGCCGTCGCCGAGGGTGAAGCTCACCTGATCGACCGCGATCAGAGGCGAGTCGCCACGCCGCTTCGGGGGGAAGTGCATGTCGAGCCCTTCCACCCTGAGGAGCGGTACGGCGCCCTCCCCGCCTGCCTGTCGTTCGGTCGAAGCACTCGCTTCGAGCGCCGCCGGTGTCGCGCTCATTGCCCCCCCGCCTCCTCGTGCAGCCAGCACGCCACGCTCGTCTCGGCATCGATCCGAAAGGTCGGCGGCTGCCGCCGACAGATCTCCATCGCCTCGCTGCAACGCGGCGCGAACGGGCAACCGGGCGGCCGCTCGTGAGGCCCGGGCACCGAGCCCTGGATCGGCCGCAGCCGCTCGCGCCGGCCTATCGCCGGCAGCGAACCGAGCAGCCCGCGGGTGTAGGGGTGGGCCGGTGCGTCGAACACCCGCCGCGCGGTGGTGGTCTCGACGACGCGCCCGAGGTACATGACCACGACCCGGTCGGCACTCTCGCCGATGACGTTCAGATCGTGGGTGATCAGCATCACCGACATGCCGCGCTCGCGCTTCAGCTCGTCGATCAGCTCGAGAATCTGTGCCTCGACGGTCACGTCGACCGCGGTGGTGGGCTCGTCGGCGATCAGGAGCTTCGGGCCGGCGCTCAGCGCCATCGCGATCATCGCGCGCTGGCGCATGCCGCCGGAGAAGGCGTGCGGATACTGCCTGACGCGGCTCGCAGGCTCGGTGATGCCGACCTGACCGAGCAGCTCGACCGCGCGCGCCAGGGCCTCCTTCTTCGACAGATCGCCGTGGCAACGGATCGCCTCGACGATCTGCTCGCCGATGGTGTAGACCGGGTTCAGCGAGGTCATCGGCTCCTGGAAGATCATGCCGATGCCGCCGCCGCGGATAGCCCGCATCGGCGCGCCGTTCGGATCTAGCGAGGCGATGTCGACGGGCTCCTCGGCGCCATCGAAGACGATGCTGCCGGCGACGATCCGCCCGATCCTCGGCGGCAGGAGCTGCATCACCGAGCGCGCCGTGACGCTCTTTCCGCAGCCGCTCTCCCCGACCACGCCGAGCGTCTCCCCGGCCTCGATCCGAAAGGACACGTCCTCGACCGCGCGCAGCGTTCCCTGCGGCAGACGGTAGTGCGTGGTCAGGCCGGTGACCTCGAGCAGCGGGGCGCTCACGAGAACGGGTCCGCCATGTCGCGCAGCCCGTCGCCGAAGAAGTTGAAGGCGAGCACGGTGACGAGGATGAACAGCGCCGGGAACAGCATCCACGGGTACAGCGCGATGACCTGCACCTTGAACGCGTCGGAGAGCAGAAGGCCCCAGCTCATCATCGGCGGGCGCACGCCGATGCCGAGAAAGGAGAGCGCGCTCTCGCCGATGATCGTCACCGGTACGGCGAGGGTTGCGGTGACGATGATGTGACTGGTCATCGTCGGGATCAGATGGCGGCGCACGATGCGCGCGGTCGAGGCACCGCTCGCCTCGGCGGCGAGCACGAAGTCGCGGCGCTTGAGCGAGAGGGTGAGCCCGCGCACCTCGCGGGCGAGCCCGGTCCAGCCGAGCAGCGCCAGCAGCACGACGATGCCGGCGTAGACCCACTCGGGCGACCAGGTCGGCGGGATGGCCGCCGACAGGGCCATCCATAGAGGGATCTCGGGAAACACCCGCAGGGTCTCGATCGCCCGCTGCACGAGCGAGTCGAACCAGCCGCCGAAGTAGCCCGAGAGCGTGCCGATCACCGAACCGAGCAGCACCATGATCGCTACCCCGACGAGCCCCACCGACAGCGATACCTGGCCGCCGTAGACGATGCGCGAGAAGAGATCCCGCCCGCGCTGGTCGTTGCCCATCAGGCTGACCCGCGCGTCCGGATCGCGCGTGCCGAACAGCCTGAGCGTGGCCGGGAAGATTCCGAGCAGCCGGTAGGGCTCGCCGTGTTCGAGGAAGTAGACCGGGTGGCGCACGCTCGTGTCCTCGACGAACTCGAGCATGAAGGTCTTCGTGCTGCGCTCGGACTTCAACCCGTAGACGAACGGGCGCAGCGTGAAGTCGCCTTCCTCAGTGCGAAAGCGCAGCGGCGTCGGCGGCGCGTAGGACAATCGCGACACGCCGTCCTGCGGATCGTAGGGGGCGACGAAGCCGGCGAAGGCGGTCATCGAGTACAGCGCGATCAGCACGAACGCCGAGAGCACGGCCAGACGGTTGCTCAGGAACTTGCGCCACATCAGCTGGCGCACCGTCAACAGCCGATAAGCGTCCGCCTCGGACACCGACGCCTCGACCGTGGGCTCGAGCGTCGAGCCGCGCGCCGCCCCGGAAACGGCGGGCAGGGCCGAGCCGGGAGCGGGCTCCGGCACACCGGGTACGCTCGTTCGCCGATCGCTCACGCCCTCAACCCTCCCGTACCCTGGGGTCCGACCACGCGAGCAGAAGATCGGCGATCAGGTTGCCGACGAGCAGCGTCACGGCGAGGATCATCAGGACCGTGCCGGCGAGGTACATGTCCTGGGCGATCAGCGCGCGATAGAACGGCGGGCCGAGAGTGGGCAGGTCGAGCACGATGGAGATGATGATCGTGCCGTTGAGCAGTACCGGCAGCTGCATGCCCAGACGCGAGATCAGCGGGTTGATCGCGATGCGCGCCGCGTGACGGTAGATCACCGCCCGTTCGGCGAGCCCCTTTGCGCGGGCGGTCTCGACGAACTGCTGATCGAGGAGATCGAGGAGGTTCGCGCGCATGATGCGGAACGTCCCGGCCATGCCGCCGATCGAGAGGATGAACAGCGGTACGGCGAGGTGCTTGAGGAAGTCGACGAGCCGCTCGAGACTCCACGGCGCGTTCTCGTAGGCGCTGCTGAACAGCCCGCCGACGTAGTTCGTGTCGAGCAGGAAGACCGCAACGAAGAGATAGACCACCGCCATCAGGAAATCGGGGATCGACAGCCCGAACAGCGCGATGTTCGACAGAAGATAGTCGCTGAAGCGGTTCTTGTGAGTCGCCGCGTAGATGCCCAGCGGGATCGCGATCCCCCAGGCGACGATCAGCGAGAGGATCACCAGGAGAAAGGTCATGCCGATGCGGCGCCCGACGATCTCGGCCACCGGTGCCCCGTCGTAGATGACGGAGAAGCCGAAGTCGCCGCGGAAGAAGCCGCCGACCCACTTGAGGTACTGGACCGGCAGCGACTCGCCGAAGCCGTAGCGCTCGCGCAGCATCTCGTAGGTCGCCGGCGGCAGGTTCGAGCCCGCGACGATCTCCTGCTGGGTCACCCAGTTCGAGATCACGTCCCCCGGGGGGAGCTGGATGACCGCGAAGCTGACGATCGAGATCAGCACCAGCGTGACCAGCGCCGATGCCAGCCGCCCGAGCAGGGCGCGCACGCTCACGCTACTCGCTCGGCGGGTCCTTCTCGAACAGGAGCATCGCCTGCCAGGCGGGCTGGTCGTTGACCTGATCGGAGCGGGTCAACATCGGCGGGACGTTGCCCAGGCGCGTGCTGTGCACGAACGGGCGCTGGAAGTAGCCGAGGTGGATGATCCAGAGGTTGTCGGCGTGCAGCTGCGAGACCTCGCGCATCTGCTCGACGCGTTCTTCGTAGGGCACTTGCGTCGCGCTGCCCATCAGCTCGCCCATGCGCTCGAACTCGGCGTCTACAGGTCCGTTCTCGGCGTGCTTCGCATGCCACGGCGGCATGTTCGGGGCCCCGGGGGCGAGCTCGTCGAAGTTCTGGGCGAGAGGGAAGCTCGCGCCCTCGTAGTCCCAGACGTGCATCTCGAATTCCCCGGCATCGAAGCGATCGCGCACCGAGGTCTGGTCTCCGACGTTCATCGTCGCCTTGATGCCGACCGCCGGGAGGTGACGGGTGACGATCAGCTCGACGATACCCGTGTAGAGATCGTGCTGACCGACATCGACGACCACGTTGATCGGCGCGCCGTCCGGCGACTCGACGAAGCTGTCCCCGTCGCTGTCCTCGAACCCGGCCTCGGCGAGAAGCTCCTTGGCGCGCTCGACATCGTGGTCCGCCCACAGCGCGTAGTCCTCCTCGCGAAAGTAGCCCGTGACCGGCGAGAACGCCGATCCGCCCGGCTGCAGGAGGCCGTTGTAGAAGACGTTGTTGATCTCCTCGCGATCGATCGCCAGGGAGAGGGCACGGCGAAAGTCGCGGTTTCTGAGCACGGCGCGCTTGGCCTCGTCCGGGTGATCCATGTTCGAGTAGATCGCCATGCCCTGCACGTCACCGAAGATGATGTCGATGTCGCGCCCGTCCTGGATGGCCTCGGAGAACAGCCCGAGGTGTTGCGGCCCGACCCACATCGCGTCGAGGTCGAACTTGCCGGTGACGTTGCCGAGGGCGACCGCCTGACGGTCCTCGACGACGGTGACCTCGGCACGATCGAAGTAGGGCAGCTGGTTGCCCTCCGGGTCGACCTTCCAGTAGTAGGGGTTGCGCACCAGCTTGTAGTGCTCGCCCTCGACGTAGTCGTCGAGCATCCACGCCTGCAGCGTCACCCGACCGCGCCCGCTCTGTAGCGTCAGCCGCTCGTTGAGATCTTCGTAGCTCGCCCCGTCGGTGTAGCTCGGGTGGTACTGCGACATGTAGTGCTTCGGCCAGGCGATCTCCCAGATCGAGGCGTGCGCCTCGGGAAAGAAGTAGAAGGGCTTGGGAAAGTCGACGCGCAGCTCGGTGTCGCTCAGCACGGTCAGCTCGGGCGCCTCGCCGTCGATCTGGAGGATGCCCGGCATGGTCTCGGCGACGTTGTCGTCGAGCATGATGTCGTTCCAGTAGAAGGCGATGTCCTCGCTCGTGAACGGCTCGCCGTCGGACCAGCGGATGCCCTCGCGGAGCGTTACCGTGGCCGAGGTACCGTCCTCGGAGAACGTCACGCTCCGGGCGAGGTTGGGAATCGGCTCGCCGGCGCTGGTGTCGGGTAGCGGCCACATGAACAGTGGCTCGCGGGTGAAGTTCTCGGTCAGGTAGTCGACGACGATCGCGCTGCCGCGGCGCAGCGTGCCACCGTAGCTACCGATCTCGAGCGGAGGAGTCAGCACACGCGGCTCGGTGGGCAGACGCTCATCGATGGGCGGCAACTCGCCCGATTCGACCGCGGAATCGAGCATCGGCGACTGCGCGTAGTCGGACCCCTGCACGCCCGGGGCGGCGGCGAGAAGGAAGGCGGCGGAACAGATCAGGCGAACCGGACGGATCATGGATTGCTCCTCTGTCTCCTCGATCGTGCGCCGCGAGCGGGCGGACCGTGCGCCGAGGTCGAGCCTCCCCGACCGCGACGCCCGCACGATACCTCAAAGTCATCTTGTTATGACTTTAGTCGCTTGTCAAATGGAATTGAACGAACCGTCGGCGCCGACGCTCGACGCATGCGCCGGGCCGGCGCCGACTACTCGCCCGCGTGCACCGCGCGGAGCGCGGCCCTGCCATCGACGATGCGCGTGTCCGCCTCGCCCCAGATGATCTCCTGGCGCAACGCGAAGTTGTCACTGCGATAGTGCAAGCGGCGCACCTCGAGCGGTCTACCCGAAGCGCTCGTGCCGACCCTCTCGACGTAGATCACCGGCACTCTGTAGTCGATACCGAGCAGCTTCCGTCGCTCCTTCGAGGGGATCATGGCGGTAACGGTCTGCTCGGCCTTGACGACGACGATGCCGAGTCGGCGGTAGGTCTCGCGCAGCGACTCGGTGTCGTCGATGACCCGCTCGAAGGCGTTCGGGTAGCGCGCCGCCGGGAGCGTCACCGACTCCAGACAGAAAGGTTCGCCATCGGCGAGGTGGAGCCGCTTGAGAATGTCGACCTCGTCGGCCACGTCGATGCCGAGCTGCTCGGCGGTGACTTCCGAGGCGCGGTGACGCTCGACGCCGAGGTTGTGGTGGGAGGGGTCGCGGCCGCCGTCGCGAATCTCCTCGGCGACCAGCCGATGGTTGGCGCGGGCACCCTCCTTCGGCAGGTTTCCTACGAAGGAGCCGCGGCCGCGGTAGCGGACGATGTAGTGTCGATCGACGAGCTGCGAGAGCGCCTGGCGTACGGTGATGCGGCTGACCGCGTACTGCTCGCCGAGATCCGCGTCGCGGGGAAAGGGATCGCCAGGCCGCCACTCACCGGCGAGCAGACGGCGGCGCAGGTCGATGAACAGCTGATGGTAGAGCGGAACCACGCTGGAGCGATCCAGCGTGCACGGGCCGGCGGCGCGTCGCGCGCGGGCGGCGCTCTTCTTGGGCATCGATTTGGTCCTCGTATCGGAGGCAGGGTAGCAAACGCGGCGCACGTCCATCGCCAGCTCGCCTTCCTCGCCCGCCACGCTCGCGCGGGAATCCTCCTCTCCGATCCAACGGCTCGATCCGGTCGATCTGTCCCTGGCGTGTGGCAGCTCGACGAAGTGCGATTCGCGCAGTTCGATGAACGACACGCGACGCATCGCTCATTCCGAGGGCGCGGCGGTCCGCACCGAGAAGGCCCCCCCCCGGCCACGAGACTCTCGCCGCCTCCGCACCGATCGACTCGGACGGGGCGCCCGGCTACCCGATGGTGGCGTCCGCGCGACCGGCGAGATCGACCAGCCGGTGTGTCTCGATCAAGCCGGCGCCGATGGGGTTCGAGCGGCTCCGACACCGGTGCGATTCTCGTGGGCGGGCGGTTGCACGGTGCAGGATATCTCGCCGAATGCTCGCGCGATGTCAGCCGCGCGCCGGAGTCCGGTTTCCCGAACCGAGCAGGAGGAACGCTTGACTCTCACTCCGTCTCCAGCAGACGGCTCAGTCTCTCCGACGCGGTCAGCTCCGTGCGCGATGTTTGCTTGTCGTACACGCAGACGATAAACCTTTGCTCCGACGACTCCGTCGAACGCCCCGTCACGACCGCGACGCCGTGACTGGTCGTGCCGTACGGCGCCACCCAGGCGCGGGCGTCCGCCAGCGTCGCCGCGCTCGCCTCCAGGCACGCTCTCTCCACGCTCTCGTGGAACTCCTTCCAGGCGTCTTCGGAGCTGGCCAACCCCGATGTCCACGCACCCGAGGCCAGCAAGAGCACGATCAGCGCCGCGGTGCGGGTGCTCGAAGTTGCCGCGACTCCGTCCTCGAGCTCAGGGGAGGATCGAAGCCTGCCCGTGAAGGCGCCCCCCTGTCGCCGCGTCGGCCACTGTAGGAACATGATGGACTCCCCAGTTTCATCCTACGAAGATGGGTACTACATTGCCCCGCGGACCCGCCTCGGCATTCTCTTCACCGTCGGTGGCGTGTTCGCGGAATTCGAATTGCCTCCGGGACCGGTGTTCGTCGGGTACGAACGACACGTTACCGAGGCCGCGCGGCTGCGCCTGTCGGTCGGTGGGACGCACCTCCCGATACCGAAGGCCACGTCCCCGATCTAGAAGCGCATGGTTCCGTGCTCCGGCAACTTCCGCCTCAAGCTGTTCAGCTGGTATTCGTGAAACTGATTGATCAGCGTCAGCATGCGCCCATGTCCGATCTTCCGGTAGACGTTCCGTCGATGTGTTCGGGCCGTGTAGATCGAGATGCAGAGTGTTCGTGCGACGGCCGTCAGCGTTTCGCCCTCGAGCAGCGGCGCGAACACGTCGGCCTCGCGTCGTGTCAGTTCGACATCGAGGGCGTCGGCGAAGAAGGTGATGACCTCCTCCGGATCGAGACGTGCAGCCTTCCCGATCGCCACCGCTTCGCTCACCCTTCGCGTGTCCCTCGTTCGCGTGTCCCTCGTTCGCGTGTCCCTCGATGGATCGGCTTGCGCTGACAGACTCCAGAACGGATTCAACTGGTCATGACGTCGTACGATCGCGGCCAGCACCGGAAAGCTGCTGACGAGCGGTGTCGTCGAGCCTAGAGGGGATTCGTGCACGCCGAGGTTGTAGAGCGAGATGGCGATGAGTCGATCGATGCCGAGCGAGATCAGCACGCACGTCTCACGCTGATGTTCGGGCCATCCCTTGGTGCGCCATCCGATCTCCTCGGATCGGTCGACCACCAGATGCGGTGACGAGAGATCCACCGGGTCCGGCAGGGCTCGGCTGAGCTCGGTCAGGCGTGACATCTCGTGAACGCCCTCCCGTATCTCGCGAGCCTGAAACAGCCGATAGATCGGCTCGGCGACATAGGTTTCACCAACGAGATGGTCGAGCGAACGCCGGATCTCCACATCGCCGAAATCGGAGTGCACGATCGCGAGCGGCCGGTCCTTCTCGTAGAGCGCCAGCAAGAAGTGGTCGTACCGGAGGACCTTCTGCAGCACGCCGGGCAAGGTGTGGGCGAACCAGCCGGTCCCCAGCGAGACGATGAGCTCAGGGTAGATGGTCTGCATGCATCGGTATCCGTCACTGTCGAAGTGGCGGCCATCCTGAACGAAACGACCGTGTGACTCTGTAACGGTACGTAGCGAAACGCACCCCTGCCCGATCCCCCGGGAGCCGGGACGGAGACGACGGAATCGACCACCCTCCCAGGGCGTTCGACGTGATCGTCGAGGCTGCGCCGAGCGGCGTGTCGGTACGAGGATATACGCCTGCCGAGGTATGTACGAAGCGCCTTCGCCCGCCTACCATCCTGCTCCGACATTATCGCCTATCGGAATTTCAATGACAATAAGGAAACATTACGTTGCGATGGCCGTCGCGCTCGCCCTCGTATCGGCTTGTGATTCCGACGACGACGACGACGCGCCGTCCGTGGCCGAACAGCCCGAGGAGACCGTCGGCGGCGAGCCGGGTGAGACATCGCCGCCACAAGGTCCTACCGGTGAGAGCCCATCGATCACGAGCGATGCGTATCGGGAGGCCGACTGCGCCGAGCTGACCGACCCGGTTCTCATCGATTCGTTCGGTGGCGAAGGGAGCGTCGAGTGCGGCGTGGTGACGGTGCCGAGCGACTGGGACAACCCGGACGAGGGTACGCTGTCGCTCGCCGTGTACCGGGTGCCGTCGACCAGCGAGACACCGGCCTCCGATCCGGTGGTCTATCTCGAGGGCGGGCCCGGTGGCGCCGGCGTCGGGATTGTTCCCGATTTCGTCAACGGCAATGCCGTCTATCTCCGCGAACGCGGCGATGTCGTCGTGATCGATCAGCGAGGAACCGGCTACTCGCAGCCGGCGCTTTACTGCCCCGAGGTCTTCGAGGCCGAGGAATCGGAGGGTGACCTGCTCGAGGCACATCGCGCCTGTCACGACCGCCTGGTCGGCGAGGGGATCGACTTCGCGAACTTCAACAGCCGCTTCAATGCACTCGACGTCGAGGCGGTGCGAGCGGCGCTCGGCTACGAGGCGTGGAATCTCTACGGTCTGTCCTATGGCACGCGCCTGGCGCTGACGGTCATGCGCGACTCGCCCGGGAACGTACGCAGCGTCGTGCTGGACTCGGTCTTTCCGATCGAGATCAACGGACTGTCGGAGAGTCGCTACCCGATCTACTGGGCAATCGAGCAGATCGCCATCAACTGCGCAGCCGATGACGACTGTTCGACGGAAGTCGGCGATATCAAGGCCGTCATCGAGCGAGGCCTCGAGCGTCTCGATGCGAACCCCGTCGGCGAATTCGATGCAGAGAGCTATCTCCAGATCATCGGCGAGAACATCGCCGAAGAGGAGTTCGCCGGGCTCGCGTTACTCGTGGCGAACGGTTCCGACGAAGAGCTCGCGGAAGCACTCGCTGGCGACGAGGAGCCGGAAGATGAGCTGCCGCCCCTTACAGAAGTCCCGCCGTCCTACTATCCCATTCTCGCCGATACGGCCGAGGGGATGTACTACGCCGTGGTCTGCGCCGAGGAGGCCGGTTTCCGTGACATGACCGCGGGACCGGATATCGCGGGTGACTTCTCGGAGACGACGCAGCGACTGGTCGATGCCGCGTTCAATTCCGACGAAGACTTCGCGCTGTGCGACACCGTCTACACCGTACCGGCGGTCGACAGTGTCGAAGCGGAAGCGGTCAACAGTGATATTCCGACGCTGGTGCTCGCGGGAACCGCTGATCTGGCGACGCCACCGCCCTGGTCACTGCAGACGAGCGAGGCTCTCCCCAACAGTCAGTACGTCGAGTTCGCGGGACTGACGCACGGACTGATCGGGAACAACGAGTGCCTCAACGATATTACCGGCGCGTTTCTCGACGACCCCGACACGACGATCGACCAGAGCTGCGTCGCCGGCCTCGGCGGGGTCGACTACGTGTTCGAGTGACACCGTGCGCGGGCCTGGACTTCCAGCGTCGCACGCACTACGGGCGACGCGCCCGCGCCCTCGTTCGCGATCGACAGGCGGCGCCGAGCCGCAGCGCCGGTTCGTGCGGAACGCCCACGCAGGGCGTTCCGCCGAACCGGCCTCCCCAGAGCGAGCGTGAGCTCGCTACTCGTCGTCGGCGGAGGTTGCCCAGGCCGTCACCTCCTGCTCGGCCTGCTCTTCGGAGATATCGTAACTTTCGCTGACGAGCGAGACGAGACGGTCGTGATCCCCCTCGGTATCCATCAGCGCTTGCTGATCGAGCTCGGTCCAGCGCTCGGCCGCCTTCTCGCCGAGCGTGTCCCACTTCGACGATATCGTCTTCCACATCTCCTCGCTGTTCTCGTAGCGGATCAAGCCGTCCGTACCGACGATCTGCGGACCGCCGGCAGCGCCTTCTTCCGCCACGCCGACCGGCGTGCCGGTGGCGTCGACAGCCGAATTTTGATCTTGCGCGAGCAACGCGAACGGGGCGGTCGCGAGCGTCGCCCCCAGCAGTAGGCTCGGAAGGGTCGTCGAGAAATGGCTCATGGTCGTCTCCTCGGTGGTTGTCCTGGCGGCACGATGGCATTCGGGCGGGCAACGCCGGGCGCTTGGGTATCGCGAGGCGCTATCGCTCGTGCCGACCCGAGACTCTGCGGACGGGAGGCCCGGACGCCCGATCACGGGGCAGGATTTACCGTTTCGGCGAGCAGTGATTGCCGAATTTGCAACGGCGGTACGCGGCACGAGCTCTCGAGGGGTGGCGACGCCGCCGTCGGTGTCACGAATCCGAGCATGGAATGCTCCCCGGACGGTTCGATGAACGGATGCAGGCGCTCGCGGCAGACGAGGCCCATCCGCCCGGTCGCGTGGCGTGTGTTCCGCCGGAGCCGGCGAAGGTACATCGGCGAGATGAGATCCCCGGGAGGGGAGCTCGGAGCTCAGGAGCAGATGTCGCGACCTTCGAGACGGCTCGCCGCGGCACAGATATCGAGAACCGCTCGTGCAGCGCCGCTGTCCGACGAACGCCTCACCTCCTGCAGAAGACGTGCGAGCCGTCGCGGTGCGAGCTCGCGATGCTGCAAGAGAAGCGCGATGGCGCCCGAGACATGGGCCGTGGAGAGGGAGCTGCCGGAGAGAAAGAGGTAGCCCTCCTGCGGCACCGTCGTGATGATCTCCCCGCCCGGCGCGCCGAGCACGAGGCCCGAGTCCTGCCAGAGCTCGCTCCGGTCCGTGGCCTCGGCGTCGCTCTCGATCACCGCGATCACCTCGGGCAGCGAGGCGGGAAAGCGCGGCTCGGGTGCGTTGCTCGGACCGGCAGCCGCGACGACGACGATGCCCCGCCTGTCCGCTTCCTCGATCAGGCGCGTGATCAGCGGATCGTTCGATCCGCCGAGGCTGAGATTGATGATGCGGACGCCGGCGTCGATCGCGTGATCGATCGCGCGGGCGATGCTCCAGCTGCTGCATATGGCGCTCGTCCGGTCGTTCGACGGGTACCAGCACGCCTTCGCTGCCAGCAGCCTCGCGCCGGGCGCGACGCCGACGATTCCGATGCCGTTGTCCGCCTCGGCCGCAAGCACGCCGGCGACGGCGGTGCCGTGCCGATCCGAAGCGAAGCTCTTTTCCCCTCCCTGCACGAAGTTCTCGGCCGCGACGACCCTCTCGGCGAAGTCCGGATGCGCCGTGTCGATACCGGTGTCGACGATGGCGACGGTCACGTTCTCGCCGGTGCTCCAGCGATGCACCGATTCGGCCCCGAGCTCCTGCAGATGGGGCTGATAGCTCGCGTAAGGATCGTTGTAGAGCGACGAGAACGTTCGGAAACCGAGATTCGGCTGTGCGAGCACCACGTCGGGATCGCGCTCGAGGGCGCTCAGCACGCTCTGCAATCGGGTGGGATCGGCGACCGTGAAGACGGCGCAGTCGACATCGATCGACGGTAGCGGCCACGCCCGTTGGTAGTCGATGGCGTGGAGCTCCGCGAGGCGCTCGCTGCGTGCGTTGACGGTATCGGGATCGATGCCGGGCATCGCGACGATGATCTGACCGGCCTTGAGCTGCAGGGGAGATCCGGATCGCCGCACCGCGGGCGAGC
>Ga0114952_1001010_pt1 | contig 25545 bp, 21 predicted proteins | sample SidtaG_2_FD_87303 | JGI IMG/M metagenome (GOLD analysis project Ga0114952, IMG submission 87303) | Marine algal microbial communities from Sidmouth, United Kingdom - Sidmouth_Asex2 metaG | ecosystem: Host-associated > Algae > Red algae > Unclassified | place: Sidmouth, United Kingdom | collected...
CCTGCATTACTATACCAATGGCGGGTTCGGCGCGATCCGGGTGATCGATCCGATGGTGCTGGGCCATGAGGTCGCAGGCGAAATCGCGGCGCTCGGGCCGGGGGTCAGCGGCTTGTCCGTGGGCGACCGCGTGGCGGTGAACCCCAGCCTGCCCTGCGGCACCTGCACCTTCTGTCTGCGCGGCGAGCCGAACCACTGCCTCGACATGCGCTTCTTCGGCAGCGCGATGCGGCGTCCCCATATCGACGGTGCCTTCCGCGAGGTTCTGGTGACGGAGGCCGCGCGTTGCGTGGTGGTGCCGTCCTCGATGCCCTTCGCCCATGCCGCCTTCGCCGAGCCGCTGGCGGTGGTGCTGAACGCGGTGCAGAAGGCAGGCCCGCTGATCGGGCGGCGGGTGCATGTGGCCGGATGCGGCCCCATAGGCGCGCTGGCAGTGCTCGTCGCGCGGAACGCGGGAGCAGCGGAGATCGTCGCCACCGATATCGTCGATGGTGCTTTGACCATCGCCCGCAAAATCGGGGCCGACCGCACCATCGACATCGCCGACGAACCCGACGCCATGGCCACCTATGCCGCCGACAAAGGCCATTTCGACGTGATGTTCGAAGCCTCCGGCAACGGCGCGGCCCTGCGCACGGGGCTGGAGGTCGTGCGCCCCGGCGGCACGATCGTTCAGCTTGGCTTGGGCGGCGATGTGACGGTGCCCCAGAACGTCGTCGTGGCGAAGGAACTGACCATACGGGGCACCTTCCGCTTTCATCACGAATTCGCTGTCGCCACGCGCATGATCGCCGACGGACGGCTCGACGTCGCCCCCCTCCTGACCGAAACCCTGCCCGTGGAGCGCGCCGAAGAAGCCTTCGAACTGGCCACCGACCGCAGCCGCGCGATGAAGGTTCAGCTCGAATTCGGTCGCACGGGATAGAAACCCTCTCTCAACATCCTTGTCGTACACCTGTCTGCAAATGGCGCTGGACGCCCTTCGCGCAGGAGACCGAGATGAAGATCGCTACCCCCATGGCGGCAGCCATAGCCCTGCTCGCCCTTTCCGCTTGTGGTGACGAGACCTCCACCGGCTCGCAGAGTTCCGGTCAGGAACGACAGGTCGAACGCCCCGCAGCATCCGAAGAGCCGGTACGGTCCGCCGAAATCCCACCCGAGGCCGTTGCGGAACCCGAGCCGGAACCCGAAGATGCCGTGATCGCCTTCCGGGGCGAAGATGGCGAACTGGCCCTGGCCCGGACCTCTCTGGATATGGTCTCGCCCGTTCACGATGCGGAAAACGACGTCTGGTCGGTCTTCGTGAAGCTGGACGAGGCTGCCGCCGAGAAATTCTACACCCTGACGACGAAGACGACCGGCGAAGCACTGCCCATTATCGTGGGCGACATGATCGTCGCCGCGCCCGTGCTGGACAATCCGGTCTATGGCGGCGGCTTCGTCTTCGACGTCGATGACGGCGATGTGGCCAGCAGCGTGGTCGCGGCCCTGACCGGCGAGGAACAGACCTTCGCCATGCCGCAGGAAATCGTTGCCGGAGATGCCCTGCCGGACGATTCGGATGATCCGGCGGATGACGTCGCCAGCATCGAAGGCGACGTCGGCGATGAAGGCAACAGCGACGAATAACGCCGCCCACCAATGCAGGGGGACGCTGCATCGCCTCGCTCCGTGAATGGAGCGGGGCGTTTTGGTATTCAGCGATGCGGCGAAACGGATTATGTCTCGGGCATGGAGACTTTCGAAATCGACACGGTCGTCATCGGGGCCGGTGTAGTGGGCCTCGCCATCGCGCGGGCGCTTGCGGTGGCGGGGCATGAAACCCTGATCCTCGAAAAGAACGCCGTCTTCGGCGAAGAGACGAGCGCGCGCAATTCCGAGGTGATCCATGCGGGCATCTATTACGATGCCGGATCGGCCAAGGCCCGCCATTGCGTCGCCGGAAAGCACCGGCTCTACGACTATTGCGCGCGGGGCGGCATCGCCCATCGCCGCTGCGGCAAGCTGATCGTCGCGACGAGCGGGGCGGAGACGGCCCGACTGGAGGGCATCGCCGCCAAGGCAGCGGCCAACGGGGTGGACGATCTCGAATTCCTCGACCGTGCGCAGGCATTGGCGATGGAACCGGCCCTGTCGGTGGACAGCGCGCTCCTGTCGCCGTCGACCGGCATCGTGGACAGCCATGCCCTGATGTTCGCCTATCTGGGCGAGGCCGAGGCCCATGGCGCGCAGCTCGTGACCCATGCCCCCATCGACGGCGGATCGCTGCGCCCGGACGGGCGGATCGACCTGTCGGTCGGGGGCGAGGCTCCGATGCGTCTGACGGTGCGGCATGTGGTCAATGCGGCGGGCCTCTGGGCGCAGGACGTGGCCGCGCGGATCGAGGGAATGCCCGCCCCGCCGGGACGCTCGCTGGTGAAAGGCAATTACTTCGCCCTCACGGGCCGCGCGCCCTTCACGCGGCTGATCTATCCGGTGCCGGTCGATGGGGGCCTGGGCGTCCACCTGACCCTCGACATGGCGGGCCGCGCCAAGTTCGGGCCGGATACCGAATGGCTGGACAGCGACGACCCCGCCGCCATCGACTACACCGTCGATCCCGCACGGGGCGAGACCTTCTACGACGCCATCCGCCGCTACTGGCCCGCCCTGCCCGACGCCGCCCTCGCCGCCGATTATGCCGGGGTCCGCCCCAAGGTCGCCGGTGATGCCTATCCCGACTTCCGCATCGAAGGCCCGGAAACCCATGGGCTTGAGGGCCACGTCATGCTCTACGGCATCGAATCCCCCGGTCTCACCTCTTCGCTCTCCATCGCGGAGGACGTGTTGGCGAAGATGCGGCTCTGAATGCTGCAATTCCAACGATGCAGCGCCATGCCAGCCCGGCAGTGTGCACACCACATTCGAAAACTTCGCCGAACAGGATTCCGGCCTGCGCCCGAATGACGACGTCGGCTCAGGGGTCCAAAGGAGCTATTCCGCCGTGATCGCCTGCAGGATCAGCGAGAAGGCGGTCGGGTCCGACACCATCCGTGCATGGCCCGCCTCGATGACGGAGAGAGCCTTGCGCGGATGACTGCCCGCATCTTCGAAGCCTGCACTGGCGCTGCTCAGCAGCACCGTCCCGTCCCCATCCGCCTGCGCGACCTCCTCGACTTCATGGTCCTCGATCATGCGCACGGTTTTCAGGGTTGCCTCGCCGGTTCCCGCAATGACCCGGATATCGAGACCTTCGGGCGGATCGATCGGTCGATCCGTCGCATCGTGGAAGACCCGCGCCCAGTCGATCATCTCGGCCTGACGTGCAAGCCCCCGTCCATCGGGGTCGTCTCCCCCTCCGGCCAGCCAGCGCCGCTGCTCGGCCTCCAGTGGATTGGCGAGGCCCCACCCCCGGCGTTCCCACAGGGCCGGATCGAATCCGCCATCGGCCCGCACCGTACCGTCGGCCTCCTGCAACGCGCCGTCTCCGGGCCGGGGCATCAGCTCGAAGCTCGACGGATGGGTGGACAGCATCGTCGTCGGAAAGGTCGGGACCAGCGGCCCCGCGATATGATTCCCGTTGATCGTGTTGCGAATGGCGATGGTCGAGCCGCGCAGGGGCGGCCCCACGAGGACCGCGCGTTTCACCTGCTTCGCTCCGGCCCAGGTAATCTCCGGCAAGCCACCCGTCCTGTCGAGCGGGGCCGTACCGTACATCAGGTAATGCAGCGCGACCGTGCCGCCCATGGAATGTCCGACGAGGACGACCTTCTCGGCCCCCTCGCCCCGCGCCTCCAGCGCCTTGCCGAGCGCCTGTGCGCCGTCCACGATGGAGCGCCGCCAGTCATAGGCGAAGGATGTCAGCGAGGGACCACGGGCGGGGATCGCCCCCGGCTCGGTCTCGGGCAGGCCCGCATCGGCGAGAGCCTTCAGCGCATCCTCGTAGATCGGGATACTGACGCGCATCCCGAGGACCGTGCGCCCCGCGCGGTCGAGGGCATCGACGGGCCGGATCGCATCCACCGATGCCCGCTCGCCCGCTGGCGGGGGCGAGATCGGCAGGGAAAGCTGACGCAGCCCTTCCGGCGTGCGCGGATCAAGCGACAATGCATCGTGCCGCCCCCAGACCCGCTCTCCGGTCTCGATATTCTCCAGCGACCCTGCGAGCGTACCGGGAAGAAAGACGACCACGGGAGCGCGCGCCTCGATCTGCGCCTTCGCCCCGGTCGCCAGTGTCGGCAGGTCGGGACCGGAGGAGCATCCCGCAAACGTCGCGAATGCGGTGAACAAGGCAAAATTCCTGACGGCCATCGTAACCCTCCCGTTCGGCGTGAAGACGCTCAGGCGCGCTCCCGCATGACCAAAGCAACGCCGACGACCGCCAGAACGATCCCGCACAGCGCCATGAACCCGAAAGTTTCTCCGAAGAACGCCCAGCTCAGGATCGCGGTACAGGGCGGCATCAGGAAGAACAGGCTCGCCACCCGCCCTGCCGAATCCTGTCGGATCAGTACCATGAGCAGGCCGACCGCCCCGAGCGACAGCACGACGACCAGCCAGCCCAGCGCGAAGACGAAGTCGCCCGTCCATTCGATGCGGTTCGTTTCCAGCAACAGGGCCAGCGGCGTCAATACGGCGAGCGCGGCGGTGAACTGGATCGCACTTCCGGCCCGCAGGGGCGCGCCTGCGCTGAACCGCTTCTGATAGAGCGTGGCCACCGAGATCGACAGCAGCGACATCAGACACAGGCCGATGCCGGTGGTATCACCCAGCCCGTCGCCCAGCTTTTCGGCGACCACCAGCGCCACTCCCGTAATTCCGAGGGCCAATCCCGCCCATTGCATCCGCGTCATCGTCTCGCCCAGCACCCACCGCGCAAGAAAGGCGGTGAGGATCGGCTGGATGCTCACGATCAACGCCGAAACGGCGGCCTCGACCCCGAGCGAGATCGCGACGAACACGCCGCCGAGATACCCGCCATGGAGCAAGATGCCGACCAGCGCGAGATGCGCGGCCTGCCTGCCCGTCGGCCACGGACTGCCCGACAGCACCGTCCAGAGCGCAAGGGCCGCACCCGCCAATGCGAAACGGACCGAGAGGAACGTCAGAGGCTCGGCATAGGGAAGCCCGTATTTCGCGCCGATGAATCCGGTACTCCACAGCACGACGAACAACGGCGCAGCGACCGTTCCGAGCGACAGAAGTGACCCCCGATCGACGTTCATGCAACGATACGACTGGACAAGACAGCTTTCGCCTATATTTCGCCCGTCAGGGCTTTTGTGGAGAAACCTTGGAATGGCGATCAAAGAGCTACCACCGATCGGCGACGATGCAAGCCTGCTGATCGTCGATGACGATGCGCCGTTTCGGACGCGGCTGGCACGCGCCATGGAAGGGCGGGGCTTTCAGACCACGGCGCTGGAAAGCGTCGAGGAGGGCATTGCCCATGTGCGCCGCTCGCCGCCTGCCTTTGCGGTCATCGACCTGCGGCTGGAAGACGGCAACGGTCTCGACGTGGTCGAGGAAATCCGCAAGACGCGCGAGGATGCGCGCGTGATCGTGCTGACCGGCTATGGCGCGATCGCGACCGCCGTGGCGGCGGTACGGGCCGGAGCGGTGGATTATCTCGCCAAGCCTGCCGATGCCGACGACATCGAGAATGCCCTTCGCGCACCTGATTCCGGCAAACCGCCGCCCCCCGAGAATCCCATGTCCGCCGACCGGGTCCGATGGGAGCATATCCAGCGCGTGTTCGAACTCTGCGACCGCAACGTCTCCGAAACCGCGCGTCGGCTGAACATGCATCGCCGCACCCTGCAACGCATCCTGGCCAAGCGCAGCCCACGCTGACCGGGACGCAGAACGCAAGAAAGCCGCCCACGCATGACGCGGGGCGGCTTCTTCGGTCGGTCGAGTTCGTGGATCAGACGTCGTCGCCGAGAGCGCCTTCGACATCGCCCTTCAGCTTCTGGCCCTTGCCTTTGAGCTGCTGCACTTCGCCTTCGGCTTCCAGCTTGTCGTTACCGGTCGCCTCGCCGACGGCATCCTTGACCTTACCGGCGGTCTCGTTCGCAGCACCTTTGATCTTGCTGGTCATCTCGCCCATGGTGGTTCTCCTCGGATAATCGATGAACGGCACTGGCCGCCCATTCATGCCGGAGCAATGGGGCAACCGTGGACTTTGTTCCCCGGTATTTTACGATGGACGGCAACACCGGCACGCGGCATGACGGGATCAGAAGCAGAAACGACGGAGCCGGACCCTTGCCACAACCCGATCATGTTACCCGGCTGGAAGATGCCGACGAAGCGGCACTGGATGACGATCTGAAAGGCTATTTCGCGAAATGCCACGAAAAGCTGGGCATGGTGCCGAACGTCCTGCGCGCCTATGCCCTGCGGCCCGAAAAGCTGCGCCTGTTCTCGCGCATGTACAACGAGCTGATGCTGGGCGAGTCGGGCCTGTCGAAACTGGAGCGCGAGATGATCGCCGTGGCGGTCTCGGCGGCGAACCGCTGCTATTACTGCCTCGTCGCCCATGGGCAGGCGGTACGCGCCCTGTCGGACGATCCAGAACTCGGCGAAATGATCGCATTCAACTACCGCGTCGCCGCCCTCCCCGCCCGTGAGCGGGCCATGCTCGATTTCGCATGGAAGCTGACCGTCACGCCGCAGGATATCGCCGAGGCGGATCGCGACGGCCTGCGCGGGGAAGGGTTCTCGGACGAGGATATCTTCGACATCTGCGACGTGGCCGGGTTCTTCAACTACACGAACCGCGTCGCCCATGGCACCGACATGATGCCGAACCCCGAATACCACACGATGAATCGGTGACGGTGCCCGCCGCTGGCGCGGCACCCCGTACCGATGCCTCGACGGGCAGGCTGGTATCTCTGATGCTGCTGGCCCTCGCCCTGCTCGCAGTGCAGGACGCGATGGCCAAGGTACTCGGCGAGACGCTCTCGATCTGGCAATTCCACCTCGTCCGCTCGATCTTCATCATCGGCCTGATCGGCCTCTATGCGTGGCTCAGAGGCATCGGGCCGGGGCTTGCCGTACACAGCCCCGGCTGGGCCGTGCTGCGCGGTGCATTGATGTATGCCGCATTCCTGCTGTTCTATCTGTCGATGACCCTCGCCAGCTTTTCGCTGTCGGCGGCGGCGTTCTTCACGATGCCGCTCTACATCACGATCCTCGGCATCGTCTTCGGCGGCGAACGGGCCAGCGCGATACGGCTGGCGGCTCTCGCTGCCGGTTTCGGGGGTGTCCTCCTCATCGTGCAGCCCTGGGCGGAGGAACCGGCCTTCGAGCTGATCTACGCCCTCGCGGGGGCCGTCTGCTACGCGCTCGCCATGTCGATGACCCGGCTCAAGCTGTCGGCGGACGGATCGGCGGGCATCTATGCCGTGCAATGCCTCGTCTACCTTCAGGTCTCCATCGTCGGGATCATGGCGCTCGACCTGCTCGCCCCCGCTGCGCAGACGGTCGAGGCGATGCCGTTCCTCCTGTCCGGCTGGACCGTCCCTTCGGGTGCATCGTGGTGGATACTGCTCGCCGCCGCCGCGACGCATCTCGTCGGATCGCTGGCCCTGATCCGTGCCTATCAGAGCGGTGAGGCGGGCATGGTCGGTCCGCTCGAATACATGTACCTGCCGATGGCCACCCTGCTCGATATCGCCGTCTGGGGTGTGACGCCGACCGTGACGGCGCTGGCCGGGATGGGCCTGATCGCGGCGGCAGGCATCGCCATCGCGCGCGCCGGTACTGGATAGGGTGCGAAAACCTGCGCCCCGATGTCGCGAACGGGCGCGCATCGCCGCGCGAACCATGACGATCTGGCCGCATGGATGCTCAGCCCTCCCCGACCGCGACGAACACCGTCCTGCTGACGATCATGGCGATGGCCTTCTTCGCCATGCAGGACACGATGGTGAAGGTCATCAGCGATTCCGTGTCGATCTGGCAGCTCTACCTCGCCCGCGCCGTCGTGGTGCTGGGCCTGCTGACCGCAACGATGGGCTTCTTCAGGCCGATGAGCGGGCTGAAACTGGTCAATCCGGGATGGGCGGCCCTGCGCTCGTTCTTCATGGCGGGGGCATTCCTGTGCTTCTACCTGTCGATGCCCTTCCTGTCGCTTTCCCAGGCGGCAGCGGCCTTCTTCACCGGCCCGCTGTTCATCACGCTGTTCGGCGCGATCATCAACGGCGAGCGGGTGGGGCCACGCCGGATCGTGGCCCTCATCCTCGGATTCGCGGGCGTCCTCGTCATCGTCGAGCCATGGGGCGACCGTCTGGAGCCGATGCTGCTGCTGCCCGTCGGAGCCGCGATGTCCTATGCGATGGCCATCGTCATCACGCGGGCGCGGTGTCTGGAAGACAGTGCCGTGGCGCTCTCCACCGTTCAGAACGTGATCTTCGCTCAGGTTGCCCTCGTAGGGCTGATCGTGACCGACACGGTCCAGCCGGGGGCGGACGCGATTGCGCGCTACCCGTTCCTGCTCGCCCCATGGACGCGCGCCGATCTGATCGTCTGGATGATGATCGCGGCGACTGCCGTGACGCATATCGTGGGGGCGATCACCCTCACCCATGTCTACCAGCACGCCGAGGCCAGCAAGGTCGCGCCGCTGGAATACAGCTATCTGGCCATCGTGCCGGTCTTCGACTGGCTCGTCTGGGGAACGATCCCGACCGCCGCCACCGTCATCGGCATGGTATTGATCGCGATGGCCGGAGGGTTCGTCTCATGGCGCGAGGGAACGCCGGTCAGGCCGAGACCGCAGACCCATGGGGAAGAGGCGATCTGACCATCGCTCTGCGCCGCGTTCGATGCGGGGCAGGAGAAATCCGATAGCCCGACGCTGGGATCAATGTCCCAGAATCTGGCTCAGGAACAGTTGCGTGCGCTCGTTCTGCGGGTTGGTGAAGAATTCTTCCGGCTCGTTCTGCTCGACGATCTGGCCTTCATCCATGAAGATCACGCGGTTGGCGACGAGGCGGGCAAAGCCCATCTCGTGCGTCACGCAGATCATGGTCATGCCCTCTTCCGCGAGGCCGACCATCGTGTCGAGCACTTCCTTGATCATCTCCGGGTCGAGCGCCGAAGTCGGCTCGTCGAACAGCATTATCTTGGGGTTCATGCACAGGCTGCGCGCGATGGCGACGCGCTGCTGCTGACCGCCCGACAGCTGACCGGGATATTTCAGCGCCTGTTCGGGGATCTTCACCCGTTCGAGGAAATGCATCGCGATTTCCTCGGCCTTCTTCTTGGGCATCTTGCGCACCCAGATCGGCGCGAGGGTGCAGTTTTCGAGGATGGTCAGATGCGGGAACAGGTTGAAGTGCTGGAAACACATCCCCACCTCGCGGCGGATCTCGTCGATCTTCTTCAGGTCGCCCGTCAGCTCGATGCCGTCCACGATGATATCGCCCTGCTGATGCTCTTCCAGCCGGTTGATACAGCGGATCAGGGTCGACTTGCCCGACCCGGACGGCCCGCACACGACGATGCGTTCGCCGTGATTGACGGTGAGGTTGATGTCGCGCAGCACGTGGAAGGTGCCGTACCACTTGTTCATGTTGCGGATATCGATGGCGACGTCGTCGCTGACCTGCATCCGGGACCGATCGACGGCGGGGGCTTCTGTCATTGTCATAATCGGGTTCCTTATCTCGCGTGCCCGCGACGGAGCTTGTTTTCCATGAACATCGAGTAGCGCGACATGCCGAAGCAGAAGATGAAGAAGATCGCGGCGGCGACGAAGTAGCCCGTCGTCTGCTGCACCGGCGAGGCCCATCCGGCATCCGTATTGGATGCCTGAACCGCACCGAGCAGGTCGAACAGACCGATGATGAGCACCAGCACGGTATCCTTGAACAAGCCGATGAAGGTGTTCACGATGCCGGGAATGACGAGGGTCAGGGCCTGGGGCATGACGATCAGGCGCATCTTCTGGCCATAGCCGAGGCCGAGACTGTCCGCGCCCTCGTACTGGCCCTTCGGAATGGCCTGAAGACCCCCGCGCACGACTTCGGCCATGTAGGCCGAGGCAAAGAGCGCCACACCGATCAGGGCGCGCAGCAGCTTGTTGAACTCGACCCCTTCGGGCAGGAACAGCGGCAGCATCACGGAGGACATGAAGAGGACCGTGATGAGCGGAACGCCGCGCCAGAACTCGATGAACCCGACCGAGAGCATCCGCACGGCGGGAAGCTGCGACCGGCGCCCGAGCGCCAGCAGGATGCCGAGCGGCAGGGACGCGACGATCCCGGCGACGGCGACCACCAGCGTGACCAGCAGACCGCCCCAGACGGAGGTTTCCACCAGGGGCAGCGGCCAGACCTCGCGCTCGATCTCGAAATCGGCGGCACCCTCGCCGTTATGGTGCAGCAGATGCGGCTCCGACAGGAAAATGTCCGCTTTGCCATGGGCGGCAAGCTCGATCAGATCGACGAACCAGTGCCCTCCGACGAAGGCGACCACGCCGACGATCAGGGCGATGAGGAACAGCGTCCAGCCCGTTCCGCGCCCGAACCCGTACATGGCCGAGTGCCATTCGCTGCGCGAGAATCCGACCAGGGTCATCACGATGAACCCGATCAGACCGAGCGCCAGCAGCGACCAGATGAGCCAGCCGACGGGAATGGGCAACGCCATGGTTCCGGCGTCGCCATACCCGCCCGCGATCATCAGGATCGCGGGAATGGCGAAGAGAATGCGCATCCCGAAACCGAGGGTACCGCCCAAAGTGAAGAGAGCGATGATCGCCAGCAGCCCGAGGCCGCTCTGGATCATGCCCGCCGTATTCGCCGGGACCGGCAGATTGATGTTCATGCCCGCGCTCGTCCGGGCGAAATCGAAGAGGGTCAGGCCGGTCAGCGGCTCGAACATATTGTAGAGGAAGAGCGCCGCGACCGCCAATGCGCAGAGCGCGATCAGCGTCGCCCCGATGCCGCTTTCTCCGAATATCCGGGCAAGAGCCCAGATCGCCAGCCCGAAGGTTGCCAGTAGCCCGAGATTGATCCAAAATCCCGTACCTCCCTCCAGATCGCCTCCGGTCAACAGGATGAAGGCGATGACCGGAAAGACGGCCAGCATGATCAGGGCCACGGTCATCCTGCCCACCGGCTTGACGAGCAGGATATAGAGAACCCCGACCGCCATGAGGATCCATGCCCCGATCGGATAGGCCGTGAATATCCGGTAGAACGCCGTGTCGTGAATCCAGTTCGTCAACGCCGGATCGAGGGTCATCACATCCGTATCGTTCAGCAGCGCCACGCCGTCATTCGCGATCGGCTGCGACGCCCACCATGCGAGTGCGACCCCGGCGGCGAGCAGGACGAGGCCCCAGAACCAGCGGCGCGGAACGGCATCGGAGACGAGCCAGGCGACCCCGACCGAGCCGAGCAGGAATGTCAGGTTGACGCGCCAGAGTTCCTCGACCGGGTAGGAGGAGTAGATGAACAGCTTCCATTTCGCATCGACATACGGCCAGCAGGCCCCGAACCATCCCTCGGGATGCGGGCCGCCCTGCGCGACCGTCGTGCAGACGCCGCGCTTCAAGCCTTCGGGATCGGTCCATACCGCGTCGATCAGCGTGAACTTGATCATGCCCCATGCGAGCATGACGCCGCAATAGAGCACGACGACGGTCAGCAGGATCATCACGATCGACCCGATGGCCGCGCGCACCGATGAAAAGTCGCTCATCGAGGCGAAGATGTTCTGCCGTGCCCAGCCGACGAGGCCGGCCTCGCTGGCAGGCGGCGCGAGCAGAGGCGCCTCTTCCGTACGGATATAGGCCAGGCTGCGGGATACTTCGGATTGGATATCGCTCATCGGGTTCTCCTCACCGCTCGACCAGGCGCATACGGTCGTTGAACCAGTTCATGAAGGCCGACGTGACCAGCGAGATGACGAGATAGACCATCATCATCATGAAGATCATCTCGATCTCCTGACCGACCTGATTGAGCGCCGTACCCGCGAAGACCGACACGATATCGGGATAGGCGATGGCGACGGCGAGCGACGAGTTCTTGGTCAGGTTGAGATATTGCGAGGTCAACGGCGGGATGATGACGCGCAGGGCCTGCGGAATGACGACGAGGCGCAGGTTCTGGCCGTTGCTCATGCCCAGTGCCTTGGACGCTTCGGTCTGGCCGCTCGCCACCGCGAGGATGCCCGCGCGCACGATCTCGGCGATGAAGCTGGCCGTGTAGAGCGACAGGGCGATCAGCAGGGCGAGGAATTCCGGCACGACCACCATGCCGCCCAGCTCGATGTCGTACCCGGCCTGGATGCGGCTGACGGTCCGCCCGTCGGGACGCACGTCTCCGGCATTGAGGAACTTCGGATATTCGAGGTTCATCGGCTCGCCGACCATGTAGAACACGACGAGCGGAATGAGGACGATCAGGGCCAGACCGACCCAGAAGCTCGGGAACTGCTTGCCCGTTGCCTCCTGCCGCTTCTTGGCCAGCCACGCGATGACCCATGCCAGAAAGATGGCCCCGATCAGGGCCAGCATGACGACACCGATACCCTCGCGGATCACCGGGAAGGGCGCGAACAAGCCCTCGATGTTCAGGCCGAAGGCGCTGTTGAAAAGGGTGTATCCCTCCTCGCGCTTGCCCGGCAGGATGCGCAGCACGACGATATAGAAGAAGAGGATTTGCAGCAGCAGCGGAATGTTGCGCAGGACCTCGACATAGACCGTCGCGAAACCGCGCAGGATGATGTTCGAGGACAGGCGGAAGATACCGATGGCGAAGCCGATGATGGTCGCGAAGATGATGCCGACGACCGCAACGGCCAAGGTATTGACGACGCCGATCCAGAAGATATCGAAATATGTCGCCACGCCGGGGCGGGCTTCGATCAGATACGTGCCCAGTGTCGTCAGGATCTGGAAGCCGCTGCTTTCCTCCAGGAACCCGAAGCCGGATTTCTTGTTCTGGGCCGCGAGGTTGCTGACCGTGTTGTCGAGTATCCACGCGAAGAAGCCGATGACGGCCAGAAGAAGGATGGTCTGGAAGAGAAGTCCGCGCGCCTTCGGATCGTAGATCAGGGCGGCGAGTCCGCCCTCGTCACTCCCGTCTCGATCCGGCTCGGTGTGATATGCCATCGCGTCGCGGCCCCCTCGCTCTGTTTCGTCTCTCGAAATCGATCAATGAAAAAAGGGCCGCCCCGTGAGGGACGGCCCGGATCGTCTTAGCGGATCGGGGGAGCGTACATCAGGCCGCCCTTCGTCCACAGCGCGTTCACGCTGCCGTCGCGGGCCAGCTTGAGCGGCGTGTTCGAGCCGACATTGGCTTCGTAGGTCTCGCCGTAGTTGCCGACCTGCTCGATGATATTCGCGCACCAGCCGTTCGAGACGCCCAGGTTCTCGCCGAAGGTACCTTCGGTGCCGAGCAGACGCTTGATGCCGGGGTTGTCGCTGTTCATCATGTCGGTAATGTTCGCGGAGGAAACACCCATTTCTTCGGCGTTGATCATGCAGTTCAGCGTCCAGCGGGCGATGTTGAACCACTGGTCGTCACCCTGACGCACGACTGGGCCGAGCGGCTCTTTCGAGATCGTCTCGGGCAGGATCGTGTGCGCGGCAGGATCGGCCAGCTTGAGGCGCTGGGCCGCGATGCCCGACTTGTCGGTCGTGTAGACGTCGCAACGACCGGAATCGTATGCGGCGACGACTTCGTCTGCCTTCTCGAACGCGACCAGTTCGAAGGACATGTTGTTCGAGCGGAAGAAGTCGGTGATGTTCAGCTCGGTGGTCGTTCCGGTGTTGGTGCAGATCGACGCGCCGTCCAGCTCGGTTGCGGTCGTGACGCCGAGGCTGCTGGGGACCATCATGCCCTGGCCGTCATAGTAGTTGACGCCGGCGAAGTTCAGGCCGAGCTGCGTGTCGCGGGTCATCGTCCAGGTCGTGTTGCGCGACAGGATATCGACTTCACCGGAGGACAGCGCCGTAAAACGCTCCTTGGCCGACAGTGGGGTGAATTTCACGGCGCTTGCATCGCCGAAGACGGCGGCGGCAACGGCACGGCAGTAATCCACGTCGATGCCGGTCCAGTTGCCCGCATCGTCCTTGTTGGAAAAGCCCGGAAGGCCCTGAGAGACACCGCACTGGACGGAGCCGTTCTTCATCACGGCACCGAGCGAGCCTTCGCTATGGCCGTCGGCGAATGAAGTGGAGGCGGTCATCACCATTCCGAGGGCGGTCAATGCGCCCATGGCTGAACGAAGTTTCATGATCAGATTCCCTGTTGGTTTCGGATATTGGCGCATCTTGCGCAAAAACCGATCGCCGCATCGTCGCGGCAATCACGGTCGGTGTGAATCTCTATCACCTTAAGAAATGCTTTCAACACCAAACCGGGAGATATCTCTGATTGTTCTGGTTTAATTCGTCCGAATCCGGTTTTGTAACAAGACTTAACGTTACCCTGCGATACTCGTTACCGACATGCCCTAGCGGCAATATTTCGCCTTCCGGGAGACTTCTTCACGATGAAAGACGCCACTAAAGCGATCCATGCAGGACGCAAACCCCATGATTTCAGCGGCGTGGTCAATCCGCCCGTCATGCACGCCTCCACGATCCTGTTCCCGACGCTGGAGGCCCTTCGAGGGTCGAGACAGATACGCTCGGGGGACGCCCATACCTATGGTGTGCACGGGACGACGACCACCTTTGCCCTCGAGGAAGCGATCCGGGCGCTGGAGGGCGGCTATCGGACACGCCTGCAATGTTCGGGGCTGGCGGCCTGTACGTTGCCGTTGCTCGCCTTCCTCGATTCGGGCGATCATCTGCTGATTCCCGACAGCGTCTACGGGCCGGTCCGGGCGTTCTGCAATGGAATGCTTCGGCGGATGGGGATCGAGACGACCTATTACGACCCTCTCCTGGGCGGAGAAATCCGTCAGGTCATGCGCCCCAATACCAAGGTCGTCTGGGTAGAGAGTCCCGGTTCATGGACCTTCGAGGTGCAGGACATTCCCGCCATCTCCGAGGTCGCCCATGCGGGCGGGGCGACGGTCATCATGGACAATACCTGGGCATCGCCGTTGTATTTCAAGCCGTTCGAGCATGGCGTGGACGTCTCGTGTCAGGCGGTCACGAAATATATCTCCGGCCATTCCGATCTGGTCATGGGCAGCGTATCCTGCACGGAAGAGGCGTATCCGAAACTTCAGATCGCGCAGCAGGAAACGGGCATATGCCCTTCGCCGGACGACGTGTTTCTCGCGATGCGCGGCATTCGGACCATCCATGCCCGCCTGCCCCATCACTGGAACAGCGCCCTGAAGGTGGCGGACTGGCTGATGGGCCGGGACGAGGTGGCGCAGGTACTCTACCCTGCCCTGCCCGGCGACCGGGGTCATGCGCTCTGGAAACGCGATTTTCTGGGGGCATCGAGCCTGTTCGGCTTCGTCCTGAAACCATCCCTCGGCAGCGATACCGCCCTCGCCGCAATGATGGATTCCATGCGGCTGCACGGGATGGGCTTTTCATGGGGCGGTTTCGAGAGCCTGCTGATTCCCGTGGACCCGCCCGGCATCCGCACCGCGACCCGCTGGCCCCGCGAGGATGTCGCCGAGGGACAGCTCATGCGGCTGCATGTGGGGCTGGAGGATGCGGACGATCTGATCGCCGACCTCTCGGACGGGTTCGACCGCCTGCGCGCGGCCTCACATGCCGGAACGGAATCGGCCCTGTTTCGAAGCAGATACAGCGTGCCTCAGATCCGTCATCCTATCGCTGACTACCACGCTCACGACGCTGCAGGTGAGGGACCATTGGACGATCCCGTCCCGTCGTGACCGTTGCGGCGACGACTTTACGGTCCGCCTTCGCGCTCTTGCCCGGACGCTTCGATTCGTGACCATGGCGTTTACTGTGGCCTTTGCCGCCATGCCCCTTGCGATTGCGCGTCTTGTGATGCTTGCCCCCTTCATGGGGGGCACCTTCCTTGTGGCGACCCCGGCGGTGGCCTTCCTTGTGGCGGCCCCGGTGGTAGCCTTTGCCTTTGCCCTTGTACCTGCGATTCTTGCCGCGATGGTGGTGGCGATCGTCGTCGTAATACCGTCCGCCGATGATCCCGATGCCGAAGGTCGTGCGCCCATACGGGAAGGGATCGTAGGCATAGGCAGGCGGATACCGGTAATACTCGACGGGCGATCCGTAATAGGGAGCGGGCGCGTAGGACGGAGCGGCATAGTCGGATACGCCTTCGTAGGCGACCGGCGCACCGGGCGCATAGGCGACGGGCGGCGGGGATGCCACGCAGCCCGATATCAGGACCGACACGATCAGGATACCGATCGTGCGGGCGAAAGCGGGGAAATATGTCATGGGCCGTTGTCCTCGTGCCGTATCGTCGTTGGCTTCTTACATAGGGACGAACGGGACGAAATCACGGCAAGTATGACCGTGAGCTGTAATTAAATGAGTCAACCGGTGTCGATCGAGCAGAAGATTATCTGTCCTATTCGATACCAATACTTGGTACGCGCAATGATCGATCATGAAAAAGCCCCGCCCGACCTGACGTCGCGCGGGGCCTTCTCTTCGTTCTTCCCATGCGGCGATCAGCTACGCAGGATGCCCAGCGTCTCCGCGACATTCGACGCGCCGTCGCGCAGTTCGAACCGGATGCGCTCCGCCCCGGTCCGGCCCAGGGATGCTCCCTCGAACACACGCTGTCCCGGTTGAACGGTCACATCGCTGACGCCGAGGGTAAGACTGCGCCAGCCGTCGTCATGCTCAATGACGACGAGATATCCGCGCGAACCGTTCTGAATGTCGACCACGCGCCCGGCAGCAGGGGCGACGACGGTCTGGCCCATCGGAGCATCGATCTCGATGGCACCCTGCGACAGGCGATAGACCTCGCCGTGCACCGGCCATGCATACGACCCGCGTGACACGGCGGCGGGCGTGGGGGCAGGCGCGACGAAGCCCGTCGTGGATGCCCCGAGCGACCCCTGTGGTTCGGAGATATATTCGGTCGGGCGCAGATCGGGACGCCCGCGCATCGCGGCACCGGCTTCCGCACTGATGATCGGCATTTCGGCACCGGCCTGGCCATTCTCGCGAGCGCGGAACATGCGGGCGAGTTCGGAGATATCGACCATCGAGGCCGGCTGGTTCGTCAGATCGGTCGTGTAGGTGCTGGTCGAGGCGGCCTCGGCGGTCTGCAGAACGACGATCGGCGCATCGCCGAGGGTCTCGGGACCTCGGCTCATTTCCTCGGACGGAATCTGGATGACGCTGCCGGGGAAGATGGTCCCCGAAAGGTCGAGACCGTTGGCCCCGGCGATGGCCTGCGGCGTCACGCTGTAGAGTCGCGCGATGCTGTAGAGCGTGTCGCCGGACCGAATGGTGTGGTCCAGACCGCCGAAGACGCGGGTCGAGGCCTGTTCGGGCTGCGACATCGCCCCGGCGGCGTCGAATGCCACGGGCATCGTGTAGTTCTCGGCGGGCGCAGGCGCGGGAACAGGCTCGTAGGCCGCAAATTCCGGTGTTTCACCGACAGGGTCGGCCTGCGAGATCATCGAATCGGCAGACGGAAATTCATAGGGCGGAAAATATCCCGGAGGAAGCCCGTCATAGGGGCGCGGATAGGCCGTCGAGGCAGGTGGCAACACGATACCCCGGCCATCCGATGCACTGGCCACGCGCGCCGCAGCCTGGGGCGTGGACAATGCCGTCGCGAGACCGGCTTCGCGGATCTCGCCACCGGCCTGATCCGCACCCAGATCGTAGTAGTCCGCCACGCTCTGCGGATCGTCACGCGATGGCAGCGCGCTCAGACCGGCGAAGGTCTCGGACGGGGTCTGCATGAGGTCCAGCGGCGTCACTTCGATCAGCGGCGCGACGGGAGCGTTCTCCGGTACGACCATCTGGGCGACCGGGCTGTAGGATTCGGCTGCGAAAGGAGCATATTCCCCGGCGACCATCGCCGGTTGCTCGCTCGCCATGGGCGCTACCGGAACCGGGCCCAACGCAGGCAGCTCGCCGGTTTCGATCATCGCGATCCGGGGTATTTCAGGCGCGCCCTGCACGATCTCCGGCTCTTCGAACGGGATCGGCTCGGCAAAGGGAACGGGTTCGGCCATGGGCGCGGGCTGGGCGAAGGACTGCTGCGGCGCTGGCGAATATTGCGGCACATCGCTCATCACCGACATGCGATCGTATCCGATGGATCCCGCTCCGGGAGCGAGCGTCGCGGTCCGGGTGCCGCCATAGGCCCCCATGTCGATGAAGCCGTCGCTGCGCAGGATGGTCTCGTCCGTCAGGACCGGACCCTGGGCGACGGCTCCGAAGGACGGATAGCTCTGCTGCACGGGCTGGCCATAGCCATTGCCGTAGACCGGCGCGAGCGAGACGACCTGATTCTGCGGCGCATCGCGATACACGAGCTGCGGCTGCTGCGCGTACCCGGTATCGTAAGGCGTCGTATAGACCTGCGTTGACTGGTAGACCGGCAGGCCCGACTGCGTGTTATAGGGCTGCGGCGGGTTTCCGGCATAGCTGCCGCCCAGATCGACGGTGGCGTAGGAAGCCGGCTGCGAACAGCCCGCCATCAAGCCGAGCATGGCGATTATACTGACGGAGGCATAAGCCCGGCTCATTCCTTTGGGACGCATGGGACGCGACATGTAAGACCCTCTCACCGATAAGATGTGCCGAGTAAAGTGTACCTGACCTAAGAAATGCTTAAGTAGAATCAAATCCCGAAACGAGATCAGTCACCCGAATCCGTGCAATAGTGGCACGAAACGCACAGGCATCAGTTCATCGTAGGTGTACCCATCCGGGTCACGGGTCACTTTGATGAGTTGCTGGATCACGCCCTCGTCCCCCACGGGCAGGATCATCACGCCCCCTACCCTGAGCTGGTCGAGCAAGGGCTGCGGCGGGTCTTCCGCAGCGGCGGCGACGAGGATGCGGTCGAAAGGCGCGTGGAGCGGCCAGCCTTCCGAACCGTCGCCATGGGCGAGGATCACGTTCGAGATATCGAGCGAGGCAAGCCGCTCACGAGCCTGTTCTGCAAGGGTTTCGTGGCGCTCCAGCGCATAGACCCGACGACACAGCGAAGCGAGGATGGCGGTCTGGTAGCCGGAACCCGCACCGACTTCCAGGACTTTCATCCGACTGTCGAGACCAAGTTGCTGCGTCATCAGTCCGACGACGGAGGGCTGGCTGATCGTCTGGGAACAGGCGATGGGCAGGGGCAGGTTGTCATAGGCCCGATGGGCGAGTTGAGCCTCCACGAACCGCTCGCGGGGGATTCGCGCCATGACGTCCAGCACCTTCGGATCGGTGACACCGTCATCGTGCAGGCTGCCGAGGAACGCCTCGATTTCGGGCGTCATCGGGCCAGCGCATCCGCGAGGGGGCCGAGGGCGGCGGTATCCGTGAAATCGGCGCGGATCGGCGTCACCGAAATCTGACGGGCCGCCATGGCACCGAGATCGGTATCGGCAGGCGCATTGCCCGCGTCGCGGCGAAAGCGAACCCAGTGATACGCACCGCCGCGCACGTCGATGCGGTCTTCGGTGTAGATGTCGTTCTGCGCGCGGATGCCCTGACGCACCGCTGCGAGACCCGCGACCGCGTCACCGGGGACGGGAGGAAAATTGACGTTGAGGACGATGCCCTCGGGTTGCTCCATGGCGAGAAGCGTCTCGAGCGTCGCCGCACAATGGTCATGCGAAGCCCCCCAGATATCGTCTTCGGCCTCTTGTCCAAGGCGCTGATATGCCTGCGAAAGAGCGATGGCGCGAATACCGTTGGAGGCGGCATGGAGAGCCGCACCGACCGTGCCCGAATACGGCATGTCATCGGCAATGTTGAAGCCCTGGTTGATTCCCGACAGCACCAGATCGGGCGCGCGGTCGAGCACGACGCTCAGGGCCATGGTCACGCAATCCGCCGGGGTGCCATCCACGGCGAAGCGGCGTTCGTCGAGCCGCGCCATGCGCAGCGGATCGATGAGGGTGACGGCCTGACTCTGGCCGCTCTGCTCGGTGGCCGGAGCGACGACCCAGACATCGTCGGACAACGAACGCGCCGCGTCTTCGAGGATGGCCAGCCCCGGTGCATCGATGCCGTCGTCGTTGGTAATGAGAATACGCATCCGTCTTTCGCCCCTGTCCGTCACTGGCACGATCCTTACAGGGAGCGATCCCGCGAGGTCACGGGAAAACGAGCGGCGGCACGAAAAGCAGGGCGATGCCGCCCGCGATCTTCGCGATGCGCAACAGGGGCGATCCCGGCGCGATCAGGCCATGGGAGACGAACACGAGACCCGCACCGACCTGGATTGCCGCCAATACCGCCCGCAACGGCGTTTCGGCCAGCCCGATCAACGCGGGATTGGCGACCATGGCCAGCGGGATGAGGTAGAGGCCGACGCCCAGTGCCATGGCCGTCAGGGCCACTTTCAGCCAATCCTCGCCGATCATTCCGGCGGCGATGAAGACGGCCCCGCAGACCGGGGGCGTGATGGTCGAGAGCAGCGCGAACCAGAAGACGAACAGATGGGCCAGCAGCGGCTCGACCCCGAGTTTCTGCAAGGCCGGTCCGGCCACCGAGATGCAGATGACATAGGCGGCGGTGGTCGGCACCTCCATCCCGAGCAGCAGGCAGGCGAGCGCGGTCAGCAGGAGCGCGGGCCAGAGCCGATCGCCCCCTGCCGAGAGGATGAGCGACGTGATCTTCACGCCGAGGCCGGTCTGACCCAGCACCGAGATGATGAGGCTGGCACAGAGGATGATCGAGGCGATGACCGCGATCTGCTCCCCCGCCGCGAGCGCCGCGCGCTGCATCCGCCGAAGGAAGCGGGTCGCGCTCGGGCGCAGGCTGGTATCGAAGGCCAGCAGCACGATCCCGGCGAGGATGGCCGAGGCGGCGGCGTATTGAGGCGTATAGCCGCCCCGGAACATCCGCTCCAGCAGCACCGCGAAGGGAACGAGGAAGAATGCGCCGGTCGTCAGAACGAGACGGGCGGCGGGCATCCGGTCCTTCGGCAGGGGTTGCAGGTCATAGCGCACGGCATAGGCGTCGATGCCGATCCAGACACATCCGAAGAACAGGAGCGCGGGCAGGATCGCCGCCGCCATGATCGAGGTGTAGGGAATGCCGGTCAGCTCGACCATGACGAAGGCTCCGGCCCCCATCAGCGGCGGCATGATCTGCCCGCCCGAGGACGCCACCGCTTCCACCGCTCCGGCGAGACGCTTGGGGTAGCCCAGATCGCGCATGGCGGGCAGCGTGATGGCTCCGGTCGAGGCGACATTCGCGGAGGCGGAGCCGGAGATCGATCCGAACAGCGCCGAAGACAGCACCGACACCTTCGCCGCCCCGCCGCGCAGGTTTCCGGCGGCGGCGCTGGCCAGATTCATGAAGCCCTGCCCCGCTTCGCCCGCATTGAGAACCGCGCCCATGATGACGAAGACGGCGATGATGGAGACGGAAACGCCGGTGAGGCTGCCCCACAGCCCGCCTTCGGCGATGGTGATCGTGCCGAGAAAGCTGCCCAGCGGCAGGCCGGGATGGCCGAATTCCCCCCGCAGATGCTGGCCGAAGAGACCGTAGAGCAGCATCAGCGCAGCGATGACGGGCAGGGGCCAACCGATCGCGCGGCGGGCCATTTCGAGGGTGACGAGAACGAGGACGCCCGCGATCCAGAACTGCGCTCTGCTTTCGAGATAGCCGTACTGATCCCCCAGCATCGCTTCGTTGTACGCGACCCAGAGACAGCACGCGATGCCGATCGCCGCGAGGGGCGGACCGGTCACTTTTGCGGCGCGCGATCCTGCGAGATAGATGAACACCCATGGCAGGGCGAGCGCCATGTGCAGGGGGCGGGTGACGAGATTGGGGATCAGCCCGCTGAAGATCAGATACAGGTGAAAGCCGATGGACAGCAGGCCCAGAGCGATCCACGCAGGATGGGTATCCGGTTTCGCATGATCTGAAATCAAGGCACCTGCCCCGGCCCTGAGCCGGAGCCTCCTTCAACCGATGGATGGCGCGGCGAAAGGATACGCCCCGGCGCAGGGCCGGGGCGTATCCTTTCTGGACGTATCGCGGTAACGCTCAGCGCATCTCTTTCGGCACGTCGATCTTCGCTTCGTCGTAATAGCGCAGCGCGCCGGGGTGGATCTTGCCGTGGACATTGGCGAGCATCTCGCCAGACACCGCGTTCCACCATCCGTTGTCCTCGCCCATCGCATCCTTGCTGGACCAGTAGGCCTTGGTGAGTTCGTAGGCGGTATCGTCGCTCATCGCCGTGGTCGTATGGGCGATCACGGGCAGGGACGTCGTCACGGTGTCTTCGTCGACCCCGGTATAGGTATCAGCGGGAATGACGAGGCGGGTGCGTCCCGTCATCTTCACCTGGTCGTCGGTCATCGACAGCAGCGTGATGCCCGTTCCCGCCGCCGCCTCGATCACGTTGGGCGCAGGATAGGAACCGGCGGTAACGAACCCGTCGATCTGCTTGTTCTTCAACGCGGACACGGCGGCGTTCAGTTCGACATTGGCCAGTTCGACGGCACCGTCGATGCCGAAGAGCGTCATGTACTTCGCCCCCTCCTTCGCACCGAACGATCCCTTGCCGATCAGGATGGTCTTGCCCTTAAGGTCGGCGAATGTTTCCACGCCCGCATCGTCGCGCATCACGAAATGCATGGTCAGCGACGGGATCGGGAACAGCGCGCGAATCTCGGCGAATTTGGGATTTTCCTTGCCCTCGAACATGGCCTTGCCGTTCTGGGCCAGCTTCACGAGGACCGGGGGCGTGGTGAAGACGTAATTGCCGGTGCGACGGGCGGCTTCGGTGACGTTCTGGACCGATCCCTGACTTTCCTCGACGGTGACGACGATATCCCCGTCCGTGGCCTTCTTCACGGCCTCGGCGATCTGAACCGACATCTGGTAGTAGGATGACGTGGTCTTGGCCGATTTGAACGTCACCCGCTCCTCGGCGGAGGCAAGGGCCGGCAGTCCGGCCATGGCGAACAGAATCGCCGCTCCACGCATTAAGTTCAACATTTGAGTAATCTCCTGCGACAGGTTTCGTCTGCGACCTTGGCCGCAGACCGGCACGACGCCCACCATAGCATCGTAATTCAAGCAGTTGTTCAGACATACCGACAATAGTGGATTTCGATGAGAATTCGAACCTTCAAATATACCCTGTGTGCCGTCGCCATAGCGATCGCGACGATTGCAATGGCGATGATCGCCTACTGCGTCATGGACCACCGGGTCGATGCGCAGAAGCGTCTGGAGGCGAACATCGCCGAGATGGCCCGCATCGACGAGATACTGACCTCCTCCGCCGTGATCGCAACGGCGACGGGCGACATGGCGTTCCACGAACGGTATTACGCCCATGTCGATGCACTGAATGCATTGCTGCGGGAATCGATCGATATGTTCGACTCCCGGACGGCGAAAAGTCGGCTCAATCATACCCAGAAGGCGAATGACTGGCTCGTCGCAACGGAGAAGAAGGCGCTCGAGGCCATGCGGGACGGGCCAGCCCCCGATGCCTATGCGTTGCTGCGCTCGGACGATTATGCACGCCACAAGCAAGATTATGCCGATGGACTGAAATCATCCATGTCTGCCCTCGAAACGCAGGCCGAGGCAAAGGTGGCGATGACGAAGGCGCTCATCTGCGCGCTCGTTCTCGTGGTTCTGCTGGCCGGGATCATAGGGCTGAGATTCGTCTATGTGGCCAATCTGGAACACCGTGCCCTGAGGTTGCACAGGAAGCAGGCCCAAATCATGCGCGGACTGTTGAACACCTTCATGGATGTACAGAACAACCTGTTGAACAACATGGTCTATTTCCGCACGAAGATCGCCTGCGACCTGCCTTTCGATGACGAGGATATCCGAATGATCGACGACGAGATCGATCAGGCCAAGAAGAAGCTGGCACAGTTGGTCTCAACCGGCATCGGCACGACCCGCGATCTCGGCGGAATCGTCGTGGTGGATGTGGAAGACGAAGGGGATCGCGAAGCGGCCTGAGGCCGGGGGCGTCGGCCCCCGGCCCTGCAGGGCCTAGCTTCGCATCCGGGAGCCGTTGGCGTCGAAGAGAGGGGCTTCGGTGATCGTGGCCTTGCGGCGCTGGCCGAGGATCTCGATCTCGAAAGCGCCGTCGGCTGCGTCTTCCGCCATCTCCTTCGGGATATATCCCATCGCGACCGATTTCCCCGCCGCATGGGCGAAACCGCCGGAGGTGATCCAGCCGATCGCCGCCGTGTCGCCATTGTGGAAGACCGGCTCGTCGCCGATCGCGTCGGCCTCGTCCGCATCGACCACGAAGGTCTTCAGGCGCAGTTTTCCGCCCGATGTTCTGGCCTCCTCGAAGGCGGCGCGACCGATATAGTCGGCGTCCTTCTTGGTCGAGCAGAAGCGGTCGAGACCACATTCCACGGGCGAGTAGATGGGGCGGTATTCGCGGCCCCAGGTACCGAACTTCTTCTCCAGTCGCAGCGAGAGGAACGCGCGCAGGCCGACATTGCGGATTCCGAACTCCTCGCCATGCTCGTGCAGCAGGTCGTAGATGCGGCGCTGGAATTCCGGCTTCATCCAGATCTCATAGCCCAGATCACCCGTAAAGCTGACCCGGCCCACGATGCAGGGAATGCCGTCGAGCGTCATCTCGCGGATATCCATGAACTTCATCGCATCATGCGAGACGTCCTCGTCCGCAATCTTCGCCAGCAGATCGCGCGATTTCGGGCCGGAGATCGACAGGCCGTTCATCCCCAACCCAAGCGCGTCGATCTCGACCGAGCCATCATCGGGCAGGTGCTCGAGGAACCAGCGCATGTGATAGGTTTCGGCGTTCCCGGCACCGAGGATCAGGAATTTCGGTTCCTCGCTGGCGGGGGTGAGCGGGTTGCCGTCGCCGATATCGGCGACCCCTTCGGATGCCCCGGCTCTGGGTTTCGTGATATTCGCGAGCGAGAAGTCTCCGATGACCTTGCCGTCTTCCTTGAGCATCGGGGCGAGGGTCATGCGGCCCGGTTTCGGGATGCGGCAGGCGAGCATTCCGTCGAGCCACGCCTCGGCCCCCTTGCCGGTCACGATGTACTTGGCGAAGCCCGATGCCTCGACCAGCCCCACGCCCTCGCGCAGGGCGCGGCATTCGGCACCCACATGGTCGAAATCGGCGGAGCGGCGGAAGCTGTGTTCGTCCTTCACGCCCTTGGGCGCATACCACAGCGGCGTCTCCAGCCCCCAGCCATCGCCCATCTGCGCGCCTTCGGCGATCAGCTTGTCGTAGATCGGCGTGGTCTTGCCGGGGCGCGCGGCCCAGAGTTCCTCGTTGGGAAACTTGATCTGGAAACGGCGGGAATAGTTCTCGCGCACTTTCTTGTTCGCGTAGCGCATGGTGGCCCAGTCGCCGTAGCGGGCGATATCCATCGCCCAGATATCCGCGCCCGGATCGCCATGCACCATCCAGTTCGCCAGCGTCAGGCCGACGCCGCCGCCCTGCGAGAACCCGGCCATGATCGCGA
>Ga0114952_1001014_pt1 | contig 25499 bp, 17 predicted proteins | sample SidtaG_2_FD_87303 | JGI IMG/M metagenome (GOLD analysis project Ga0114952, IMG submission 87303) | Marine algal microbial communities from Sidmouth, United Kingdom - Sidmouth_Asex2 metaG | ecosystem: Host-associated > Algae > Red algae > Unclassified | place: Sidmouth, United Kingdom | collected...
AGGTACAATAGGAGGTCAAATATGGGAACAATATTCGATGTGTTAATAAGAAAAATGGTAAATTATATCTAGAACCCAATAAAATCAATACTTAAAAAGGGAGGCTTAAGCGCCTATACCTATATTTTTCTTTATAAACGCTACCTTACATAGCATACGCACGACTCCAACCTCAATTAAATCTGTTAGAAAATTGACCCCTTTTAAAGCTCTTCCTAACACATGGTCGAAATGCCAAGTACTAAGCTCACTTTTATCAGTGTATTTTTTTCTTGTATTGAATCGTCAAAACTTGAAATGATAGTTTCTTTTGATTATGTCAATTCTTCAACATAAGGTTTTGACTTTTGCCAAAGAAACTTACTATCATAAACCCCTTTTGATGATGCTCATATTATTTTATCTTGTTTTATAGAAAGTAACGAAGCCATGTCTGTTGCTGTAGTGTAAGAACTTGAACTTATCAAATAGTAAAGTGTCTAAATCAACAAAATTAGCCATCTTTTAAACCATTAAATTATAAACTATAAAAGCTGTAATTCAAATTATTTTTGCGTGAGATGAATAATTAAATTAAAATTTAAAAACGTAGAAGTCTAATTATCAGTAAACCATATATTATTTTAATTTTTTTCGCCTTTTTAGGTAGGGTATTTCTAAACTCAGTTGTTTTAGTGCAAGAGAGTAAGATTACAATTTAAATTATATTTTAGACTATAATAGGTATTTTATAATTTTATGTAGTAAATATCTGTTTTAAATAAAAAGTTTACCCCCCCCAGTAGAATAAGTGACACGTTTAGGTTATTGAACGATTTATTATTCTAAAATAATTTTGAAAATGATTAATTTAACTAAATATTAAAAACCATGAAGAACAAAATTTTAAAATCAACAGGATTAACTATGGCGATATGCCTAATAGGATCTCTCTACTCTTGTAATAAAGAAAATGAAGATTTAGTAATTACAGAAAGTACTTCTAAGACTAAACTTACATCAAAATTATCAAATTACGAACAAGTAAATTTGAGTAAAATAGGTTTTGATTTAGAAAAAACGGAGAAAAAATTTCTAGGCTTTCCAGATAATACAAGTAAAGAATACTATGTTTATGAGGACATAAGTTTTCCTGTAGAGGGTTTAAGTAGTTTGGATAATTTGGGAACAGCTAATCCACTTACGGAATCAGAAATAGCTGATGCGGACGCAAAACTATTTAGACATCCAAATTTAGCTGCAGGAAATAGAACCTATACCGTTGCTTTTTTTGATATTAATGAAGAATATGCTCGCCAAGCAATTGGGGATATGATATGGGCTTTTAATAACAACTTGAACACTACAGTAAGGTTGACAGCTGTATTTGCTGCAAGTGCTAATTTTGGAACTACAGAAAATGATATTGCTGTATTTTTTCGTCAAGGTCTTGGTACTGCTTTAGCCAGGGCTGACTTCCCGATTGATAATCTTCCTGGAAGAAATATTCGTATTAGTTTCCAGCCTTGGGCTATTGAAGAATACAATACTAGAGCTAATTTTCGTGAACTAATGATGCATGAAATGGGTCACCAATTTGGTTTGCTTCATAGCAATGCAGTAACTGTAAATGATGGTGAAGAACCGGGACAGGTACACATAGCTGGTACCGATGACTCTGGTACGAGCGAAGATTCTGTAATGGTAACAGATGTAGAACTTGCAGGTAGGTGGTATACAGATCAAGATAGAACTGCAATGAGATCTTTATATGGAACTCGCTAATATTTAACAAAAAAAATCCCCCGTTAAGCCAATAGCGTCATCTAAATTTCAGATGGCGCTATTATTTTTAATACTTTTATTATAAAAACTCTAGATTAAAATGATTTTTAGGTTTATTATATTATTTGTACTATTGAATACAACACTTTCCTTAAGTGCGCAAATAGGATATAGTCCACATTTTCCCCATTATTTAAAAGAGGTCGTCAATGATACATTGTTTTTTAAGGGAGAAATAATATTAAAGAAAAAAATCGCTAAAAAAGACTCTACATATAAACAAGCTACTAAGGTGTCATATAACCTTCAGAATATAGGAGAATGGAGTGTATTGCCATCAGGAAATCGGGTATGGCGGTTAAAAATGACCTCTAAAAAAGCTTCTTCACTTAGTGTAATGTTTAATAAGTTTAAGCTTCCTAAAGGCGGTATGCTATACATGTATGATGATAATAAAAAAGAAATAATAGGTCCTTATACTTCTTTGATGAATCCTAAGAACGGAAAGTTAGGTACTTGGATACTACGTAGTAATAAGATTTGGCTACTGTATGTTGAGCCTAAAGATCAAAGAGATAAAGGAACCTTGAGTATATGTGAAATTATTCATGGTTATAATTCAGAAAACCAATTAAAATCAAAAAAAACAACACAATTAAAAGCAGCTCAATGTTTAAATAATGCTAGATGTGATGTCGAAAATACTAGAATTAATGCGCTAAAAGATCATTTAATACATAGCGTAGTGCTAATAAATACAGGAACTTATTTTTGCACAGGAGTGCTTATAAACACAACATTAAATAACCAAAAACCTTATATTTTAACAGCCAAACACTGTGTCAATAACAATGACCCAGCTTTTTGGTCATTCAGATTTAATTTTTTGGATGATAAATCAGCTTGTAGTAATTCAAGTATTCCTTCTTTTTCATCGTTAGAAGTATCCAATGGAGCCAAAATTATTGCACAAAATGAGCGTTCAGACTTTGCATTACTAGAAATAGAGGGAGCATTAGATTCTTCATGGAATTTAGTATGGGCAGGTTGGAATAGGCAAATTGTAAGTCCTGAATACAGTTTTAGCTTGCACCACCCTACTGGAAATACAATGAAACTTGCTGTTGAAAACAATATACTAGAGCAACGTACGATTGATTTCTCAGACAACTTAACAAAGATATGGGCTGTTTCAGAAAAAAACGACGGTTGGGAGATAGGTGTAACAGAAAAAGGATCTTCTGGTAGCCCGTTATTTAATGATAAAGGGCAAGTTATAGGACAATTGGCTGGAGGAAATGCAGCCTGTGTTAATGGAGTAACTAACAACTTAGATGATTGGTTTGGAAGGTTTTATGTATCGTGGGATTCAGATATTAGTCCTTTAAAATCTTTGAACTCATGGTTAGACCCTTTAGAAAGTAATATTTCTGAAATTAATATGTTAATTCCTAATACAGATTACTCTAAAGCAATAATTTTTCCAAACCCAGCCACATCTGTTTTAAAAATTAACTCTCCTTTTATTGATTACTATGTATATGATGTAAAAGGAAAACTAGTCCTATCAAATAATAAAGAGCAATCTTTAGAAATAAATGTTAATACCTTATCTACAGGAAAATACTTTTTAGTAGCAATAACACCAAACGGACAAAAAATTATTAGGCAGTTCATTAAAAATTAATAAATTATCTAGTTCTAGATTGCTGGTATTTTACCAGTAAACCAATTTTAAACAAGATAACAGTAAGAAAAAAAACAATAAACTAAATTTCATTAAATAATCTATAATAAATGAGGACACGGTATGTTTAAAATGCATTGATGTCTGCATTTTATATCTTACAATTTACAGCTATTTTAAAAGAGTGTTATCTCTTCTAATTGAGACCTTATCCTATTTATTATTTCTCCATTGATTAAGGTTAATGACTAAAAATATACCAGCACTAGCCATTAATAATAAAATAAAAATTTCAGAATAATTTGTGGTTTCGTATATCCTAGCTTCCAATACATGGTTTATATTAAATAGAGCAACAACTACAGCCCAAACAAAGGAGGTATACCTAAACCATTTATTTGATGATTAAACAGTTAGTACTGCATATAAAAAGGAAAAAAACTTCCATTAAAATAAGCCATAGGTATGCCCAAAAAGGCGTTTCTCCTATAGGATTTTCTTATAAATACAGATTTGTTAAAAAAGATACTGGCTAACCCATAAATATGGTGAAATACAAAGCCAAAAAGGTATAAGTATCCAAAGAGATATAATTTTTGTTTTCATAAATAAACCTTTATTGTTGTTATGTCTTTTTTTTGGTTCTGATAAACTTATTTTAGGCTTATCTTTTGACTCCTCGCCAATTAATTTTATAATATTTTTATAATCAATAGGATTTTTATTAAACGTACTTTGCATATTATTTTTTGGTGCAATTTTAAAATAGAAGAGTAAAGAAAAAGTGGCAATTACACCCCATAGAACATCAACTAATAAAATATTGAATTGATGTTGTTTGTAGGTATTCCATATCCAATTATTAGATACAATACCATTTGCTATTGGAATTAAAAAACCTAGAATAGCTCCTGATAATAATGAGTATTTATTTGTAAAGTAATTGTCTCTTTTAAATCTAAAAAATAGAATAGCAGCTAACCATGAAATAAAATAAAACCAGTAGATAGTGGTTTGTTTATCATAAAAATAACCATTAGAAAATTTAACAAATAAAAAAGCCAAAGCTGTAATTGGAAGCATGGGTAAACATATGGCAAGGTATATATGTCCCACTTTTGCAGTATATAGCCTTTGTTTAATACACATACTTTTTTTATTACGAGCTTCGATCCAAATTAATACGCCAGTTATAATTACAAAACAGGTTATAAAAGCAAGTATAAAATAAATTATTTTAATTGGTGTGCCTACAAAATCACCAAAGTGTAAACGGTTAACTAAGTGTTGTGCATCTTCGATATAAGATAACTCATGAGGGTTTTTTTCTTCTATAATAGTGTTAGTTTTTGAATCATATACCATTCTACCCAAGCCAATAAACTTATCTTTACTAATAAGTTCACCTATTAAAACATATTTCATGTTAGTTCCACCATAGTTTTTAATAAACCCTCTTGTCAAGTGAAAATTATTCCAATTGTTACTAGTTTTTTTTGCAAATTCATTAAAGCTGTATAGTTTAGAATTTGTTGCTTCTATCCAGTCATAATTTTTCCTGGCAGGTCTTATGTCTTCTGTTAATTTTTCCTGATCGTTGTTATACAAAGTATTAGCAGGAATTAAGACTAAAACGCTTAAAGCGAAATAAGTACCAGTAACAGCAAAAATAAATTGAAAAGGTAAGCCTATAACACCAAGAGCAGTATGAGCATCAGTCCAGACTCTTTTTAAAATTACTTTGGGATTAAAAGTATAAAAATTTGGAATAATTTTTTTCCAATGTACTATAACACCTGTAACCATTGCAAACAAGAAAAAAAAGGCAACAAAGCCGGCAAGGTAAAATCCTATTCTGGGTAACTGTGCAAAAAAGTGTAACCTATATAAAAATTCTCCTAAGCCATACTGTTCTTGGTATGTTGTAGTGAAAACAGAATTAGTATCCACATAAAAGAAATGAGATTTTTTTCCTTTTTCTGAGGCTAAAGAATCTTTACTGGCTCCTAAAAATATCGATATTTTATCACTTTCACCTCTAATTTTAAATTGTATATCTCTACCTGTTAGTTCATGTCTTTCTTCTAATTTTCTAAAAATATAATCATAGTCAATATCTTTTTTTGCTGTATTACTTATAAATTTCCCTTCTTCCCAGATGGAAATTTCATCTTTGAACATAGCAAACGCACCTGCAAAAAAAATAATATATAAAGCAACACTTATTACAATACCACTAATGGTATGAGTATTAAAGAAAACATTATAATTTCTTTTATTCATTATATAAACGGGTTATTTTGATTTCCTGAAAAGTAAAAACAGTAAAGAATAATAATAAGCCCCAAATATAGTAACCAAGCTCTCCAGCCATTTTTAAATAAAAAAGGAATAATTAAAAGTGCACACCAAACAATAAATGTTGTAAATATAGAAGTAATTAATACTTCTTTGTGGTTAGGTAACCACAATGCTAAAGACATGTGTAGTAGTGCCGTTATACAATATCCCCCTAGTAATCCTGATGAAATTTTAGCAAATTGATGCCATGGAGATCTGTTTAAATATTTTAGGTTTGCAGGCATCTTTTATTATATAAATTCAAGTATAAAGAGTATCAAAAAAAATAGTGAAATATGGTTGTAAGATAGCTTCCTTAAAGGAGCAATAACTACAAGTAAGCTTACCTCTAGCACAAGAGAGAACAACCAAAATAAACTACCAGATATTTGTCCAAAGCAGGTTACAATCATTGTATATGATACTATAAAACATAATACAGCTATAGTTTTAGAGATGTTTACATTGCATTGTATCCATTTTTCAAAAAAAAAAGAATTATCCAAAATAGCTTTTTTTGATGTGTTATAGCTAAAAAAGCTTCCTATGAAAATTAGTAGTATACTTCCCGTTATCATTTATTATTATTTAGAATAAATAAAAATAATATATATGATGCAAATTTATTAAGAATGATTATAAATAGTATGGTATTTTTCTTTTTTTTTAATAAAATATTTAAACACCTATAAATGAGTTTCTTATAAATAATGTGACGAACCCCAATGAAAATTGTAAGTTACAATTGGTTGTTGGTGTTGTTTTAATTTTTATGACTAAAATGAGATTAATAACCTGTTAAATATTGTGCATAAGACTCATAACCCTTGTTATTGCAAAAGTGTGATGGTATAAGATGAGAAAAAATATGTAAAACAAGTAGCTTATTTGATACAGTTATAAAAGTTGGTGATACCATTTTAGAACAGCTGGAAGATTTAATTGAGGTACTCAGTTTATTATAAATATGAATGCTACTTTAAAAAAGTATCGTATAAAATAAAAACTATGAATTAAGCAACAAACGAAATTATAGTAACAGACAAAAAATAAAACCAAAAAATAAAAACTGCGCTTCATTTAAGAAAAAATGAGAAGCTTACAATTAAAGAATATAGTGATTTTTTTAGACTAAGGATTAATAAAAAAAGCCTTTCAGTAAACTGAAAGGCTTTTTTTGGTAACAGTAACTTAGACTTAAGCCACTAACCTTTTGATTATGAATTATATTGCAATTGAAAACTTTTTTAAACAGAGAATACTTTATCTAATTTGCGCTATGAAACCTAGACTTCCGCCTTTAACTTCAGAAACAGCTTTAAATGTTGTTGGTCCAGTTTGTTTTATTAGGCTAAATTTCCCTGAGCTAGCACCTAAATTTCCGTAATACTCTACACCATCTACTTGACCAACGGTATAAACAGTACCAAATGCTTCAAAATATGTAAATGGTTCAAAGGTACCCTCTACTAAATCAACTAAAGCAAATTTTGTAGGCATATCATACCAATCCCCAAGATTTGCAGGAGGAACATGAGTAGCATCCATGTATTGTACAATAGCCTTGTTGTCATAAACATAAACCAAACTATTAATAGAATGTGCATCTAATATTTTATTTAAATCAACAAAAAAGTCAGAATCAAAACTACCATCTGAATTTATTTTTAATAACCCTCCTTGCGTAGGGTACTCTTTAAGAGTCGTATAATCTTCAGCTAGAGCGGTATGCTTAGAGGGTCTGTAATAAATTGAACCATCATTACCTTTAGCATGCGTATCATACCCCATAGACATTCTAGTATCTTTAACATAAGTTAGTTTTTTTGTACTTGGGTCAAAAACGGCAATTTCTGCATACTGAACAAACTTATCTGGATTTTTAGGGTAAGAACCTATAGGTAAAATTACTTTGCCATCAGAAGAAGTATAATTGCTGTAAGCATGTGCTCCAATTTCTGGGTCATCACTTTTATCCAATGCATCCACGTTTATTGTTTCGGTAATTGTCATTGTAGATGGGTTAAACTCAATAACCTTACCTTCAGATAATGCAAAAAAATAAGCTTGGGTTTCAGAAAAAAATGCAGGAAGACCAAAACCTCCACTTAGACCTGTACTTGAAAAACTTACTACATCTAAAACATTAAGCTCCAGTTTTTTGGTTACTTCGTACTTTGTTAGAGCAGATGAGTTTCCGTCCCAAACATAAACATTCTCTCCGTAAGAACTTACTGTAGCAGAAGTTCCTAGTTCTTTCATAGTAGTATAATCTAAGACAGCTGGTATTTTAGAATAAGCCCCCATATAATACACACGGCCTCCGGGTGTAATAGCTCTCAGCATTGCTACTATAGCCGTTTCACTCGTTTCTTGTTCCGTATTGGTCGTATTATCATCGTTACAAGAAACCAAGCTTGCAAAAATGATAAATGCTAATACATAATATTTAATAATTTGTTTGTTAATTTTCATCTTTATTAGAATTTATATTAATTAAAATTGTGTTACTAGTTTTATATAAAATGCTCTACCAGGTTTTTGTACCCCATAGAAATCAAAGTTTTTTTCGTTTGTAATATTTTGTGCCTCTGCGCTAATGGCATATTTTAAATTATTAATCTTGCAATCATATGTAACTCCTAGGTTGTATAGCTTTTGGTTTGGTATTGTTAACTTATCTACACCAGCACTCTCCCAACTAATAAAAAAATCATGAATATACCTTGCATCTATAAAAGCAGATAATTTATCATTTGTTTGTAATACACTATTAAATATATATTTGCTAGAAGCATTCGCAAAAAAATAAGGCTTATTGGGTATACGGTCTCCACTAAAAGACTCAAAGTCTCCTTCTTTTGAATTATTATAAAAATCCTGATATGTACCATTAGCAGAAAGCTGAAATTTATTATCCTTAGACCGCCATTTCCCAGAAACTTCTCCTCCAATAGATGTGGCTTTTAATACATTTTGAAAACTATTATCCCTGTCTAAACCAGGAACAAAGAGAATTAAATCGTTTGTTTTTCTCAGAAATAAATTGGTATACAGTTTCCATTGGCTATGAGATATTTCTTGTTTTTTTAATGAAAATTCTAAATTGGCATTATGGCTTCTTTCTGGTTTTAATGCTAGGTTGCTTACAATAAATTGACCATCTCCAAAGAGTTCATCTGGTTGTGGTAGCCTAACAGCATACTCGTAAGTGAGTTTTGTAGAAATTTTTTGATTTAAATTATATTTTAAACCATTACCAAAGCCAAAATAGTGAACATTTCGCTTTCTTGTGGCTATGTAATTAGCAGGAAGAATAATTTGTTCTGATTTTATTTTCTGATAATAATTCTTAAGAAACAAAATATTTTTAAAGCTATTATTAGTGGTATTAACCCTGTATTCAATACCATTTACCCAAGTTATTAGCTCTCTTTTCTCATTAGTAGGGTCATAAGTAGTGGCAAATTCCTCATCTCCCTTTTGGTTTACAAAATTTGGGGCTATTGTAGCTTGTAAGGTTTGCATATCGCTAATTTTCCAAGTCGTGTTTATTCTAGAAAACAAGGTGTTGTTCCAAGTAAATTGATTGCTAGCTCCATTAGAAAATTGAGAGATTACTTCACCAGGAACATTATTTATAGAAAAACATTCGCCAAACCAGTTATAAACACAATTAGATACATCTCTAAATTGTCTTTTGCTATAATTATAACCAATTGTTGCCTCTAGAAGAATCTGGTTACTCATAGCTTTATCATATGTGATAATAGAACCCACAGATTTTCTAAAAGCTATAACCTCTCCATATGGTAAACCAGTCATTAAATAATTATTTTGAATCTCTTTGGTGTAATCGGTAATAAAACCTTTAATTATAAAATTTTTCGCCCAAGATTTATCTATAAAACCAAAGCTTAAGTTAGCTCCGTAGCCTTGGTAAGCATCATTAAACCTAGGTACATTTACATTAGATAGTTTACCTAATTCATCTGCAACATCAACATCAACCTTATAGTTGTTCTTAGCATAATCATAAAATACATTCCCCGAAATTAAAAACCCCGTATCTGTATTTAAATTTTGGAAAGAAACAGCACTTCTATGTGTTCCAAATGACCCTGTTTGATAATAAGCAGAACCTTTAAACCCAGCGGTTATTTTTGGAGAAATTAAATCTACTACCCCACCCAAGGCATCGGCACCATACTTAGCAGGAACAACTCCCTTGTAAATCTCTACCCTATTGATAAAGTTTACTGGTATTACAGCAAATCCAAAATTATAACCTTGGTATTTTAGAGGAATGCCATCTAAAAAAAATCTAATTTGATTTCCTGATAAACCATTTAGTGAAAAAGTAACCTTATCTCCCATTCCACCACCCCTACGAATACTCACACCTTGTGTTTGTGACATCACTTCAGCCAAGTCTCCACTCTTAAGTACAGCCTCCTTTGTATCTATAACAGAAACAGCTTGGGCTGTAGCCTCTAGCTTACTTTTTTTAGATTGCGTTACCAATGTTACACCTTCCAACTCTTCAAAATTAGGTTGCATATAAAAGTTAAGATTGGTTACATTTAAATCGTCTACAGTTACACTTAGCGTTTGTGGCAAATAACCAATAAAACTTATTTTAACCGTGTAAGAACCAGAAGAAATGTTGCTCATAATAAAAACACCATCTTTATCTGTTACGGTACCTTGGTTATTGTTTAAGAGTTTAACATGTGCATTTTCAATAGGGATTTGAAATTCATTCAAGACCTTTCCTTTTATCAAATAATTCCTTTGTGAGTAGCCTTCCACAGATAAAAATAAGCAAAGGACCATAACTATTTTAAGTTTCATAAATAATATTTAAGCCTAGTAAGTTTATTGAAAATTGACCTTGTTCGGCGTAAATAATTTCCTTTTTTTATTTAAAAGTTTTATGCTCATATCTTTTATAATTTTAATTTAGTCTAAATAAGGGTGTAAATATATTTATTAATTTGTGAACCGCATTGTAATTTGCTAATTATTAATAAAATTGAATTTAAGAGTATAAAAGAGGCTACATTTTATCTTGTCATATTCAAAAACAATACTTTCAGTACAGTTCAAAAAATTATTGTTCAGTAAGAATTTACCTAAAAACCATCTGTTAAAGATTAGTGATGTTGCTTAGCAACAGTAAAAAAATAGTTTCATAAAAAATTAACCTTCAAAAGAATACTTCATAATTGCAACCTGCTACTTAGTGTGTTTGTTAACTTAATATTTTGGGTACAATCATTTATATACTAAAGAACATGGCTGTATTAACAACGGTTTATCATTTAGGGTGTCCCATTAATTTTCAACAATATTTTTAGGCTAATGTTTTAAATCATCAAAAAGTTTTCCATGATGCGCTTCCATAATTAAATATGGATCATCTGTATGGGTTACCTCCCTAATATTTAGCAAACTTGTTTTACTCATCATCCGTAACATGAATCTATGTTCACATTTAATTAATTTTCCATTATCCATACGCTGACCTGCATTAAAAGCACTTCGGCCATGTGCGCAGATATGATTGTTTAACAAAACCAAATCTCCAGAATCTGGTATAAATTCTTGGTAAATTAATTTTTTAGCAGCTTCCCAATATTTCATTAAATATTGTAATGCTTCAGGGCTTTGATTCACTTTCTTATTAAAAATTTGTTCTGCAGCATCAAATCTTAAAAAAGGCCATTTTTTGTTTCCGTAAAATATAGAAGTTAATTTGCCTGCAAATAGTGTGCTTACTCCTTCAATATCAAAATTCTCATCCATAGCACACTTATAAATAGGTTCAAATAATTCTTGAAATTGATGTTCCATAGATCCATGCGAACGAATAGAATACAATGATGATGGTACGCGTTCCTCGTTACGTAAATACATTAAACTTATAAAGTCTGCTTGATTAAAAAGAAAAGCATCTTCTGTATGTACATAAAGATCTGTTTTGGAGCCAGAACCTGTTTGCGTATTAGTCATTTTTTTATCAGGAATAATAGCATGAGTAATACCGCCACCTTCTCTTTGAGCATAATACTGTACAGGTTTTGATGGAATTGCGCCATGTATTAAAGTGCAGGCAAAACTGTAAAGTATATATTTTCTATCATCTGCTACTTTCCAGTTATCTGGGGTAGGGCCAAGTTTTTCTTGATCTACATCTACTAAACCTCTAAGTATAATTCCTCCATATTGATTTTTAGAAAAATTAGTACCAAAGTCATTCAACAACTTCAAAATTCTATTGGGTAAAAATTGATACGCATATAAATGAAGATTTTTAATATACTCTTCATCTTCACAATTTTTATATGCTTTAGACAGCAAAGTAGCAGCACTCATAATTGTATTCTGTTCTTGTACTGTAATTTTAAAGATAGGTGGTTTTAATGGTGGGGCGTACTTGTCATCTTGTTTAGAACTCTCTTTTGCAAGTGTTTTATAATTTTTAAGTAAAGCTTTCATTGTAAATTAAATGTTTAAAGTTTTAAGGATTCATTTTTTTAAAATCACATATCTTTTTTGGAATACAATTTTATAGTACAAATTTTATGTATGTAAAGGTTTACAAACTTTGTGTCAAAAATATCAATTTTTATTTAGATTAAATAAAAATAAATGATAAATTTGAACTCTCTTTAAAAATAATCTGCTTTCGCATATTAAATATTTTGAAGTGTCATTTACGTATATAATTATTAAAAATGGAAAAGACTCAATTTTTAGATTTATTAGAACACTCTAGTAAAAGCACGAATAGTATTACAGAAATAATTAGAAAAAGAAGAAGTGTATATGCAGATGAATTTTTTAAAAAGGATATTCCAGACAAACTGTTAATTGAGATTTTAACAAATGGTTCATGGGCACCAACACATAAGATGACTGAGCCTTGGCGTTTTGTAATTTTTAAAAACGAATACCTAGATAAGCTAGGGTTACATTTATTTGAATTTTATAAAAAACACTACTATAGCAGATTTCCTAAAGAGATAGCTAAAGAAAAGTGCGATTTTTTAAGGACCTACCCTTTAAAGTCTGCATGTGTTGTAGGCATTGTACTTACGAAGCATAAAAAAGCAAACCTTCCTGAATGGGAGGAAGTTGCAGCTGTATCTGCTGCCGTTCAAAACATAGCATTGTCATGTACGGCTCATAACCTAGGTTCTTACTGGAGTACACCCGAAGGTGCTATTAATTTTATTGAAAAGCACGAACCTCTAAAGGATAATGAAAAATCATTAGGACTATTATATATCGGTTATTTTGATCAGCTCAATCATAAATCTACTAAAAAACGAACCCCTATAGAAAAAAAAATAACCTGGTTTACTTAAAAGTGGTTCATGCAGTTATGTTATAATATATACCAATATAATTATACTAAAACGCGTGTAATCATAACCTGTAAAAAAAGTGTTATTAGAAAAATAATTACTCATTTTAACCTTAAGTTAGTTATGCAAAAATTAGAAGAATTACCGCACCCCACCAAGAATAAAACTCAGTTTGAAGATATTCTTCATGAAAATACGAGTACAGAATATAGAAAGGCTACAGAAATTGCTGTTAATTGTATTACAGATTTCCTAAAAAAAAACACGCAACCATTTAGCGGTATAAAACCTTCTGAAATTAAAGAAATGGTAGAAGCGATTAATCTAGATAATCCAGCTAAAGATTATAGTGACGTCTTTTCTGAAATTAAGGAAATCTATGTGGATCATGCAACAGCTTTTCATTTACCTAACTATATTGCCCATCTTAATTGTCCGGTTGTAATACCTGCATTAGCTGCAGAAATTATTGTTAGCGCCATTAATTCTTCCCAAGATACTTACGATCAAAGTGCAGGAGGAACTTTTATCGAAAGAAAATTAATTCGTTGGACAGGATCGCAAATAGGTTTTGGAAATCAAAGGGACGGAATTTTTACGGCAGGAGGCTCGCAAAGTAATCTTATGGGATTGCTCCTAGCAAGAGATTATTATGCATTAAATTTTCTAAATCATAATATTAAATTAGAAGGGAACCCTCCCGAAGCATCAAAATTTAGAATTTTTATTTCAGAAAAGTCTCACTTTAGTAATCAAAAAAATGCTTCGCTAATGGGCTTGGGTGAGCAGGCAATTATTAAAATAAAAACAGATAATCGTTTTCGTATGATTCCTGAAGCTTTAGAAGTTGCCGTTAAAAATGAATTAGCATTGGGTAACATTCCTATTGCAATTATAGGAACAGCAGGAACTACAGACTTTGGAAGTGTTGACCCTTTAGATAAGCTTAGTTCCATTGCGGAGAATTATAAGCTATGGCTTCATGTAGATGCCGCTTACGGTTGCGGTTTATTACTTACAGACAAATACAAATATTTGTTAAATGGTATTGATAAGGCGAACTCTGTTACTGTAGACTATCATAAATCTTTTTTCCAGCCCATTAGTAGTAGTGCTTTAATTGTTAGAGACAAAGTTTTTCTTAATATTATTAAGCATCATGTAGATTACTTAAATCCTAAAGATCAGGATTATGAAGCATTACCAGCTCAAATTAATAAATCTCTAATTCAGAGTACACGTCGCTTCGATGCTTTAAAATTATGGTTTACACTTCGTATTATGGGACGTGAAAAATTAGGGAAATATATAAATAAAACGATAGAGACAGCGCATACAACCGCAAAATTTATAGATGCTTCCAAAGAATTTGAGTTAGTAAATTACTCAGATTTAGGGGCGCTTGTTTTTAGATATGTACCAACTTCAATAACAAATGTAAACTTATCCGTATTAAACCAGCATATTAAAAAAGTGCTATTTTTTGAGGGTAAAATGATATTAGCAAGCACAAAAGTAGATGGTGAATTTTATTTAAAATTCACCATCCTTAATCCAATTACTACAATCGAGCACACTAAAAATATACTAAAGGCAATAAAGCAACATGGAGACGCATACTTACAATCATAACCATTTGGGCATAGCAGCACAAAATATCACCTTTACCACATTACTAAATAGCTATTGCCGAGAATTTACAAATTGGAACCGTTATTTCGGTAGCCCAAAGCACGACCCTATTTTAAAGGATTTTATTGATACTACTGAAAGTGATTTTTTCTTAATTATTGACTTTAAAGATCAGGGGAGCGAAGTTATTGCTCCATTAGTTTATTTTTCTGAAACAGGCATTCATACATATGCGTTTCCAATAATTGAAAGAAATATAGAAACCAATGTTATTAAAATTATTGATAGTTTTCGTTTTTTATCATTAGCAACTGTTTTTGCAAAAAAGGAATTTCCTAATGCAGATGAGGTGTTTACGGCTTCTCTTTTAAAAAACAGTATCTCAAATTTAACTTCTTTTTTAGGATATCAACAGGAAAAAAAAATTTCTATAAATGATGCAGATATGTCTTTTATAGCTGCTGAACAATCTTTAATACTAGGGCATAGCATGCATCCTTTATCAAAGACAAGAGAAGGCTTTACTAATGAAGATTTAATTAAATATTCTCCAGAAACTAAGGGTGAATTTCAATTACATTATTTTTTAATTCACCCTAAAAATGTAGAAGAAAATAATGCAGAAGGAGATCTAGTATCAAAAGAACTCAAAAAGTCTCTTTTGAAAATAGCAACAAATACTATAAAATCGTTAATAGAAAAAAACCCAACCTGGGTAATAGTGCCTACGCACCCTTGGGAAGCTAAATATTTATTAAATAAAGAAAAGGTAATTGCTTTAAAAAACGAAGGACAATTACACAATCTAGGACAAATGGGGAGCTATTTTTCGGCTACCTCATCTGTAAGAACTGTATATAACGAAACCGATGATTGGATGTATAAGTTTTCGTTACATGTGAAAATAACTAATTCATACAGAGTAAATTATGCACATGAACTTTATAGAGGTTACGAAGCAAGCCAATTATTACAAACACCATGGGGAGAAACACTAAAAGAGCAACATCCAGAAGTTAATTTTATTACAGATCCAGGTTATATTATAGTACGTTATAAAGATGAACCAATTAATGGATTTAATCTAAGTATTCGTAAAAATCCGTTTAAAAAAGACTGTAAAAAAAAGGTCTCTTTATTAGCGGGTATTTCACAAGATAGTATTTTGGGAGCACCTTCTAGAGTAACAAATATTTTAAAAGAAGCACAAAAAGCTTCTGGCAAGACACTTGAAGAAATTACTAAAATTTGGTTAACCCATTATTTTAATGTAGGCATAAAACCATTACTAAGTATTTTTAATAAATATGGCTTTGGCAGTGAATTTCATCAGCAAAATGTTATCCTAGAATTAGGGGATGATTTTTTACCAAAATCTATCTATTTTAGAGATAACCAAGCCTTTTTCTTTAGAGAAGAGCGCAAGGAAGAATTACAAAAAATACTGCCAAGTTTTGGAGCAAAAGGAACACCTTTTATTCCAAAAGACAGAATGCGTAGATACTGGGATTACTATGTATTATCTAATAATTTTTTTGGTATTATAAATGCCTTAGGAAAAACTGGTTTTACTACAGAAAAAGAATTGTTAAGTATAGCTTATGATTGTTTTGCAGCTATAGAGTCTTCGGATAATACAGGTTATATACACCATTTTCTTAATAGTTCCAAGTTAGGAGTAAAAGGAAACTTGTTAACCAACCTTAATAGAATAGACGAAGCAACAGCCTCTAGAGCAAACCCTGCAACCTATAGAACCTATTATAATCCGTTAAATTACAAACATTACTGTCCAAGTTTATTAGCTCCTACTTCCAAAGAAGCACTGTATAGCCGTTACTTCCCAAAAGAAGACGTAACCATTAGTATTCGACCTTTTAATATTGATTGTGATTTAGACTTATTTCACGAATGGTTTCATAGAGAGCATACTAAGAATATATGGCAGATGAATTGGTCGCTAAAAAAATTAGAAGCCTATTACAGAATAATGCTTGGAAACCAATATATGTACAGTTATGTAGGCGAAGCAAATGGTGTGCCTACTTGTAACTTTGAGGTATACTGGCCTATTCGTGATCTTATTGGCGACTATTACGATGTACACACTACCGATTATGGAACGCACCAAATGATTGCGGAAACTAATCCTAAGAAAAAATATGTTTCGCTTTTTACCCAATGTATGGTAGACTTTGTTTTTGCAGAAGATACTGTAGGTAAAATGGTAGGAGAAGGTTCTGTAGACTCTAGAGCAGCAATTATTAACAAAGCACATGTAGGCTTTAGAATCGAAAAAGTTATAGAGATGCCACATAAAAGAGCAAATTTAAATTTCTGCTATCGAGAATGGTACTGGGCAAAATTTCCCCAAAATAAAAACATTTCCCTAAATCAAAAAAGTAACGAACAAACTGAAAATCTCGTCTAAAATGAATAATAATAATAATAATATACATACAGTCATAGGTGTTGGTATTGGGCCATTTAATTTGGGCCTTGCAGCCCTTCTTGATCCAGTTAAAGATGTTTCTGCTGTATTTTTTGACCAAAAAGAAACATTTAACTGGCATCCAGGATTATTACTAGATTATGTAACATTGCAAACCCCATTCTTATGTGACTGTGTTTCTATGGCTGATCCTACAAGCCCTTACAGTCTTCTTAATTTTTATAAAAAAACAGGGAGACTATACCAATTTTATATTAGAGAAAATTTCTTTATTCTTAGAAAAGAATATAACTTATACTGTAAGTGGGTTTCCCAACAACTTAATAGCTGTAAGTTTTCTCATGAAGTAGATTCAATTACATATAAAGATGGACTTTATAATGTAGTTGTTAAAGATTTAAAAAATAATACAGTTCATACCTACCACTCAAAAAAACTGGTATTAGGAACAGGAACCAAGCCTGTACTTCCTAATTTTATAGATAAAAGTATGGAAGATCACATTTTTCATACAGGAAAATATCTTACTAAGAAAGAAGACCTACTAGCGGCCAAGGAAGTTACAGTAATAGGTTCGGGGCAAAGTTCTGCAGAAGTCTTTTATGATTTATTAACTCAAAAGAATGACAAATTAAAATTACAATGGTTCACTAGACCAGATCGCATATTTCCTATGGAGTATTCCAAACTCACCTTAGAGCTTACTTCTCCAGATTTTATAGATTATTTTCATCATATGTCAAATGACATGCGAAACAAAATGTTACAGAATCAATTTGCACAATTCAAGGGAGTTAACTATGACCTTATAAATGATATATACGACAAGTTATATGAGATGAGTGTTGGTAGAAAGTCTTTGAATGTTAAAATTCAAACATCTAGTCAACTTGATAATGTAGAAGCAAAAATAGATGGTTCTTTCCAAATGTACTTTACACATACCGAACTGGAAAAACCTTTCCAAGCTACAAGTGACTATGTGGTACTAGGCACAGGTTACAAATATGTAGAACCTAAGTTTCTAAAAGGTATTAATGAGCGTATTTCACGAAGACAAGATGGTAAGTTTAATGTTCGCAGAAATTATAATATTGGCATTAATACCAATGATATTTTTGTGCAAAATGCAGAAATACATACGCATAGCTTAATTTCTACAGACTTGGGAATGGGAGCCTATCGCAATTCATACATTATTAACGAACTAGCAGATAGAACAGTGTATAAAGTTGAAAAGAGAATTGCTTTTCAGGATTTTAGTCTTGAAAACATACAAGGGCAAGATTATCTAAAACCAGAACCTTCATTGGTAAACTAATAAATAAGCCTCTTATGATTTCTTACAAAACTACAGATACACATCTAGATATAGACCAGCAACTTTGGAACAAAGCTAATAGGAAGCTACTTTCTAAAAGTATTGGAGAGCTTATGCATGAACAGATAGCGAATCCAGAAATAATTAATGAAGATACAGAAGGAATAACGTATTTTAAATTACGAACTGATTTTGAAAATACCAGCTATACGTTTGCAGCTGCAAAAAGGCGTATGGATTATTGGCATGTGCTTGAAGAAAGTATTAAAAAAATTGATGGAGAGCATGATAATAGTGACATAGACGTACCCACATTTTTTCTTGAAAACCAAAAATCTTTTAACATAGAACCTTTTACTTTGGCTCGTTATACCGAAGAATTATTTAATACATTGTATGCAGATATTACTGCTTTAAAAAAGGGACGACTTTCTGCATTAGAAATGGCCAATACGGATTATCAAACATTAGAGAGTCAAATGGAGGGCCACCCATGGATTATTGTTAATAAAGGGCGCATTGGTTTTAGTAGTTTAGATTATAGCAAGTACGCACCAGAATCTGGTAAAACGCTAAAATTACTTTGGCTGGCAGCCCATAAAAGTAGTGCAACCTTTCATTCTTTAGATGATATTACTGCCGCAGCATTTTATAAAGGAGAATTGGGAGCACACTTGTATCATAGCTTTACAAATCATTTAACATCTCTAGAGCTAAATCCACTAGACTACATTTTTATACCTGTGCATGAATGGCAATGGGATAATAGGTTAGCATTTCAATTTATTGGAGAAATTTCTAAAAAAAGAATCGTTCTACTTGGTAGCGGAGAAGACGTGTATAAACCTCAACAAAGTATTCGTACACTCTTTAACACCAGTAACCCAAAAAAAAATTATACAAAAACAGCACTATCAATACTAAATACCGGCAATATTAGAGGGCTTTCCCCTTTACAAATGAAAATTGCTCCAAAAATCACCAAATGGGTACTTGGCATGCTTTCCAACGATTCTTATTTAGAATCCCACGGATTAATTTTATTAGGAGAAATAGCCACAGTATCTTATCTACATCCCTTATACAATGCTATTGAAAAAGTACCGTATCAATATAATGAAATGCTTGGCTCTCTCTGGAGAGAGAGTGCCTATAAATTTTTAAAGAAAGAGGAACAATTAATGACTATGGCAGCTTTGTTATATGTAGATGATACCAAGCATAGTTTAATACAAGTGCTTGCAAAAAAATCGGGATTAGCAATAGAAGCTTGGGTTGCCGCATATTTAAAAGCATACCTAAAACCGCTCTTGCACATTTACTATAAACATTCATTATGTGTTACGCCACATGGAGAAAATATTATACTTGTAATGAAAGATTATGTGCCCCAACGTATTATAATTAAAGATTTTGTTGATGATATTGTACTAACAGCAGAGGCAAGAGAAAAGTTGCCTCCACAATTAGCAGATGGATTAATACAATCTTCAAACGAAGAAAATGTACCCCTATTTATCCTTATTGGCGTTTTTGATGCTTATTTCAGGTACTTAAGTAATGTATTACATGTGTATTCAAATTATAAAGAACAAGACTTCTGGGAATTAGTTACTGCCGTTATTTATGAATACCAAAGCGAGCATCCAGATTTAGCGTGGAAATTTGATAAATACGATTTATTTACTCCTGAATTTAAAAGATTTTATATCAATGGGTTAAGGTTGCACCAAGGGTATGATGAACAAACAGGTTTTGCTACTCCTAAAAAAGGAGGGAAATTAGAAAATCCAATTGCTAGGCACAAAAGATGAGAGTTGGAACTTTACAAATAAGAAGCTTTTTAAAGGTATTTAATGATGCTCTAAAAGGGAAAGAAAAATCATTTACCTCAGGTAGTATCAACCGAGCCATTGTAATGCTTTCTGTTCCTACTGTTTTAGAAATGGTGATGGAATCACTCTTTACGTTTTTTGACCTTTATTTTGTTAGCAAAATTGGTGCTGGGGCAATTGCAATTAATGGAACAACAGCTGCAGTTATTACATTTGCCTTTTCAGTAGCTATAGGGCTAAGCATCGCTGGTACAACACTCGTATCTAGAAGAATTGGTGAAAAGAAATTTAAAAAGGCAGGAGCTACGGCAATGCAAATTATTTATTTAGGGTTTGCCATATCGTTGTTAACAAGTATATTTTGCATTGTTTTCTACGAGCAAATTTTGACTCTGGTTGGCTTAGAAGCTAGTTTAATAGAAGAAGCGGAGATTTTTGCGAAAATAATGTTTGCCAGTATTGTATTTATTGTGTTAAGAATTTCTATAAACGGTATATTAAGAGGGGCAGGAAATGCTTCTATAGCCATGCGCACATTATGGATCTCTAATATAATAAATATAGTACTCTCTCCTATTCTGATATTTGGTCTTTTTGGTTTTCCAAAATTTGGTATTGTAGGAGTAGCACTTGGCTCTTTAGTAGCAAGAGTTATAGGGGTAGTGTACCAAGCTTGGTATATTATAAAAGCAAAAACAATACTTACCATAACCAAATCAGAATTAACATTTTCCAAACCCATTGTAAAAAAAGTATTAAAACTCTCCAGTACAGGAGCAATACAATATATGATTCCAGCATCAAGTTGGATTTTTATGGTGAAAATTGTCTCACACTTTGGAGCTAATGCTCTTGCTGGTTATTTTATAGCACGTCAACTGGCTTCTATAGCCACAACACCCGCATGGGGTTTTGGTAATGCTGCTGGCGTGCTAACAGGTCAAAATTTAGGAGCTAAACAGTACAAAAGAGCAGAAAAATCTGTTTGGAAAGCTGGTTTTTTTAACACCTGTTTTCTTATTGCTATAGCCATACTTTGGAGGTTTTTAGCAGTGCCAGCAGTATCCTTATTTACCAACAAATCTATAGTGCTAACCAATGGGGTATTGTACCTTAATTATATTACTATGGGCTATGTTTTATTAGGATACACCATGGTTATTTCTAGATCGTTAAATGCTGCGGGTGATGTTAAGGTGGTTACTTGGCTTTATGTCTTAATGTTTTACATAACACAAATACCATTAGCATATTTTTTGGGAGTACATGTAGACTGGGGACCCAAAGGAATTTTTAGCGCCATTCTTATTTCAGAATTTGTTTTAGCTATTGCTTGCATTCTTGTATTTAAGAAAGGTAAATGGAAGTATATAAAAGTCTAAATAACAAAATAATACTATTATAATGAATACACTAGAAGAACTAAAAAAAGCATTTTCAAAAGCACTTTCTATTTCTACAGCAGAAGTAACCAACGATTTGGCTTACCAAAGTATCCCAGAATGGGATTCTATTAGCCATATAATGTTGATTGAGCAATTAGAGCATTCCTATAATATTTCTATAGAAATGGAAGATGTGTTAGAAATGCATAGTATAGAAAAAGTAAAAAATACGCTTAATAAATATGGGGTTAAAATCCTGTGAGCTATTTTTCTCCAAGGTTTATAGACAGTATTACCAGGGAAATTAAAAAAATGAATATTCAGCAATCGGTTTTTTACAAAAGTTTTAAGCCGTAACAGATTTTCTAATACACAAAACAGGTTTAAAATAAAAATACATGACATTATACGAGCTAATTAAAGAAAATAAAGGATTAAATTTTATTGATCCTGATACTAAAAAAAATAATTCAATATCAGATTTTCACAACTCTCTTGTAATCCAAGACCTAAAAAGGTTGGTATTTATATATGGTAACAACCAGATAACCTCTATTGAAGTTTTTTTAAATTTCCTTAGATCAAAATGTACTATTTCGTTACTTAGTAGGCAGGTAAATAATGAGTTTAAAGAAAACATAGAAAAAGAATACCAGCCATATTATATCTACGACCCCTCTCGTAATAAAATAAAAGGTTACGAATTATGTGACAAGAATGTTCGTATAAAAGGGCTTTTTAAAATAAAGAAAGCTTCTGATTATAAAATAGACGAAAACATAAAGTTTCTTTTAAGTACTTCTGGCACCACCGGAACGCCAAAATTCGTAAAACTATCAGAAGAAAATTTAATAGCAAATACCAAGTCTATATTAGATTATATACCTATTAAAGAGGATGATGTGGTGCCTTTAAACATACCTTTTGTTTTTGTTTATGGATTATCTATTCTTTTAACTAATTGCATAAAAGGGGGTAGTATTATATGCACAGATAAAGATGTGCTGAAAAAAGAGTTTTGGGAAGATTTTAATACATACAACTGCACTTCTATAAGCGGAGTACCCTATGTATATGAAATGCTGTACCGCATAGGATTCTTTAAAAAAACGCATACTTCTTTACGTTATTTAAACCAAGCAGGCGGAGCATTAAACCTTACATTAATAAAACATATTTCAGCGTATGCATTAGAAAATAAAATCCCATTCTATGTACAGTACGGACAAACAGAAGCCGGTGGTAGGATGTCTTTTTTACACCCTAGTAACCTACCAGAAAAAGCAGGATCTATAGGCAAACCAATATCGGGCGGAAAATTCGAGATAGACATAGAAACCTCAGAGTTAATATACTCAGGAAACAGTATTTACGGTGGGTATGCAAGAAACAAAGCAGCACTCTCTTTTTTTAAAAAAACCAACATGCTTAAAACAGGTGATTTAGCAAAAAAGGATAAACAAGGCTTCTTTTACATAACAGGGAGAATAAAACGTATTATGAAGATGTTTGGTAATCGCCTAAATCTAGATGAAATAGAACTCATCCTTAAAAACAACCTGGAAGGGCAAACTTTTGCATGCGTAGGTCTTAGTGATAAATACTTATCTGTAATGCACATGAATGCACAACTACCAGATAAAGCCATAAGAAACATCCTTAAAGAAAAGCTAAAATTACATCCAAACAGCATAAAAATAACATGTGAAACAATAATTCCACTAACACCAAGTGGTAAAGTAAACTATGAGAAAATTAAAGAAAAATTAAGAGAACAAACACAAAACTCATAGTAAAAAATTCAATAAAATAAATTATGCAAAACAAACGAATACTAACACTAGATCTAATAAAAGGAGGCGCTGTTATTGGAATGGTAATTGTACATACTTTTTTAACCTACGCTAATGTAAACCTTAGGGATGCAAATATCCTTGGCTACGCTATAGGTGCTTTGGGGCGCGGAACAGCTGTTTTCCTAATTAGTATGGGGATTACCTTTATGACTTCTAAAAACCAAAGCGTAATCAGTGCTATTAAAAGAGCATTTACACTTGTCTTGGTGGGTATTTTAATGAACTTTTTAAAGTTTATGATACCCATATTTTTCAATGCAATGCCTTCAAATTTTATGGATAAATTTAATTGGGGAGACGAAATTCCACTAGGTATGAAATATTTGTATTTAGTGCTACTGGGAGATATTTTACAATTAGCAGGTATGTCGTTATTTTTTATCGGTTTTATTAGAAAATACGTATCTAATAAATTTGGAATTTTAGCAATAGGCATAGCTGTTGCAGCAGTATCCAGAGAACTTAATGGGTTTATAATTGATCTACCAGTACTAAATTACATCACCGATCTTCTATTTGTAAACAAGTATCCAGCTAGAATCTTCTTCCCAGTATTCCCTTGGATATCTTTCATTATTATAGGTATGTTTTTTGGAAAATGGTTTGAAGAAATGAAGTATGACCAGCCAGCTTTGGTAAAAAAAATGCTATTATTAGGAAGTGTTTTTATAATTATGGGCGCCCCATTAGTTTATTTCTTTAGAGACTATCACTACAACGGTTTTTTTAAGATGGGATTTGGAGGAGTAATGTATTATGGCGGATGGGTGCTAATATTTTTATGGATACTCTACCAATTCACAAATTATATGAACAGAGAATCTTTAATAATACGTACCTTAAAATATTGTAGTAAAAACTTAACAACCATGTATGTAATACAATGGGCATTAATTTCATGGGGAAAAGGAATCTTTGGCTATAGGAATTCTAGATTTGCTAGTGTGTTTCTACTAATAATATTGTTTATGATACTTACCTTTCTGCTTCAATATAGTATTGATTTTATTCTTAACCTGAAGAACAAAGAATATACTAAAATAAAGTTAAAAAAAACCTGATATGACCAAGGAATTCATACAAAAATAAATTTCACAACCTATTACCTCCCTTTTTTAAATACAATGCATATTACGAGGTAGCTTTTTAAAGCCACATTTCCATATTAATTAAGAATTATATTTTATTTATTAATTCTGAAAATAGGGCGCCAAGAGAGTTTTTCTTCTAGAAATTTATCAAATGCAGCTTATGCATCATTCTGATATATCCTTTGATTTAGCTCTTATTTTATTAAGATTGTAACCGTTTTTAGCTTAGCCAAACTTAGCTTCAAAATGATTCCTGTGTGCAGCTTACTTTTTCGTTTGACTTTTTGGTACTGATTCTTCTCTTTTTTTGGCTTGCGCCCTAATTGTGATGCGGTTATTATAATATTCCTTTCCTTGAGCCACTTTCTATTTTCTCTTGTGTAATAGACTTTATCTAACTGTACTAAATCCAGGTAATAGCCCTGTATTTTAAAGTATTCTTGCACTTAATTTGTTAAATTTTCCTATTGGTGATAAACCTCCCAACTTAAATGATTGAGCTAAGCAAAATCATTATATAAACTAACGCAGAGCTTAGCTACAAACTCAACTCTTTCGTTTTGTTTTTCTCGTAAAAAAGAGCGAAAATGCGCTTAATATACCATTTTAACTTTGAATTCAGGATAATAATTTTTATCTCGTAATATGCCAAAAAAAATATATTTAGATATAAAAGAGGATTTAAAGTGCTTAAAAAAGCGTTATGAATCTATTCATACAGAATTGGTTAAGGATCGCTTAAAAATGCTTTATTATATAAAGG
>Ga0114952_1001016_pt1 | contig 25491 bp, 14 predicted proteins | sample SidtaG_2_FD_87303 | JGI IMG/M metagenome (GOLD analysis project Ga0114952, IMG submission 87303) | Marine algal microbial communities from Sidmouth, United Kingdom - Sidmouth_Asex2 metaG | ecosystem: Host-associated > Algae > Red algae > Unclassified | place: Sidmouth, United Kingdom | collected...
CCAAGGCGCCATTGCTTTTCCACTTTCGGAAATAATAATAAACACTACCCCATTTGGGAAAATTATCAGGCAGATTTCACCACTGAGCACCGATGCGAAGTTGCCATAAGATCGCATCTACAATATCTCGTAACTTATATTTGCCTTTTTGTTTCATAGGTAGTATTTTCTCTATAATTTACCACTGTTGGGTAGTAAGTCGGGTATAACTCAATTGCATCAATTTTGTCTTTTTTATTGATTACAAAGTAGAGGATATCCAAATTTTTACTCAAAATTTAGCATATTTTTATTTTAAACATGCTCTTACTATATTATTTGAAGTTTTAAATAACTATCCAGACACTCCTGTTGAATTTTGGATTTATTCCTCATTAAAGAAATAAGAATATCGATAAAAAACATATTAAATCGATAAGACATGTTTAGGGTTAAAATAACTCACCGAACAAAATAATCACTTCATCTAATTTTTTGTCGAATATCGAATTATAAGTGTTCTTAAACGATTTTTAAATGTAGAAGCCTAGTGTGTGAGGTAACTTTGAGTAACAAAAAGAAGTAGTTATGAAAGCAGTTATCACTTTAGTTTTTATTTTATTTTTAGGGATTTCGGTTAAAGCTCAAGCTGATGTTAAAATCAATGTTGAAAAAGAATTTGTAGCAAAAGAAAATTTTAATAAAGTAATAGTAAAGGATGAAAATAGTGTTGCTCGTTTATATAAGTGTAAAAACTATAGAGTAATTACGGCTTTATCTTTTGTAACTAAGCAAGACAAGTCTAAATTAGTATAATTATGATAGTAGAAATTTTATTTTTAGCATTTGGTATAGGTTGTATAATATATGCTTCTTTTAAGCAATTACCTAAAAAGCAAGTTAAACCAATTAAGGTTAGAGTTCACAACCAGTAGAACTAATTAAGAGGGGAAATGGCTAACTAATTTTTTTAAACCTAATACAATAACTGGTGTCCCTTCATTAGAATTTTATTTTCTATTGTGGCAAGTCTATAGCTTAGATAATTATGAACGTGCCTATAATAAGATATAAGTATCTTTTTTATAAGATTTTTTTGGTAGTATAGGCTGTAAAATACCCATAGCAAGTACAACTATAAATACCGCAATTAGGGTTTTAATTAAAGCTAATAAAAACTAAGAGGATTATTTTTGTGACTTCTAATAGAAATAAACATGCTATCTAATTACAAGGCTAGAAATAGATGAATAATAACTAAACTTAAGGAATCTATGTTGCTTTAGTTTTTATGTATTAAACAAATCCTCTATTTTTCTTTCTTTTTTGTGTAAAATCCAGTTTTTATAGCCATAAAACTTATTTTTATGAAATAATCAGTAAAAAGGGTGTTTTTTACTATTCTAAATTATAATAATTTACTCTTTACTGTAGTGTTTGTTACCTATAAAAAATTGTTTTGATATTATGAATGTAGGGTATCTATTTTTGACAGATATGTGCAGGGCACTACTAAGTTTTTTTAAATTTTGATATAAAAATGTGCAATTATCATTAATTGGTGTTTTTGGGTGTAAAAATGGGAATATTAAGTATACTCCCATCGTTAATTAAAAGAACAAAAATTTAATTTCGTTCTATTCTTCAATTAAAACCCATTCTCCTTTGATAATAAGTGGTTCTGCTTGCTTGTATTTTACAGATTTACTTTCTCCTGATAATACATTTTTGATAGTTACTCTATCGTTTCTACCAATTTTAGCTTTTTCTCTAACAATAGTTTCTGTAACTGGAGGTCTACCACCTTGGTTTTGTCCTACAGCTCTACTTTGTGTTGCAAGCTCATCACTATTTGGAATTTCTTCTTTACTAGTTTGTACGTTTTCTTTAGGTCTGCGAATATTTCTGGCTTCTTGTATTTCGTCAGGATTTTCGCTAGGCAATTCTCCTTTAAATAAGAATGATACAATTTCTTTGTTAACCTTTTCAATCATGCTCTTAAAAAGCTCAAAAGCTTCAAATTTATAGATTAAAAGTGGGTCTTTTTGTTCGTGAACGGCCAATTGTACAGATTGTTTTAATTCGTCCATTTTACGTAAGTGCGTTTTCCAAGAATCATCTATAATAGCAAGGCTAATATTTTTTTCAAAATCTGTTATTAGTTGTTTACCATTGCTTTCATACGCATTTTTTAAATTGGTAACAACATTTAAAGATTTATTGCCATCTGTAAATGGTACTACAATACGCTCGTAATTATTACCATTGTCTTCATAGACTTGTTTAATTACTGGAAATGCACTAGTAGCATTACGTTCCATTTTAACCTTGTAATGGTCGTAAGTAGCAGTATATATTTTAGTAGCAATTTCTAAGCTACTTAATTTAGAAAATTCTTCTTCGGTAATAGGAGAAGTAATTGAAAAGTATTTAATTAATTCAAATTCAAAATTCTTATAATCACTAGCTCCTTTATTGGTATCTGCAATTACTTCACAAGTATCGTAAATCATATTTGCGATATCTACTTGCAATCTTTCTCCTTGTAATGCGTGTTTTCTACGCTTGTAAACAACCTCACGTTGTGCATTCATTACATCATCATACTCTAATAAACGCTTACGAACACCAAAGTTATTTTCTTCTACTTTTTTCTGAGCGCGTTCTATAGATTTTGTCATCATAGAATGTTGGATAACTTCTCCTTCTTCAAGGCCCATTTTATCCATCATTTTAGCAACTCTATCTGATCCAAATAAGCGCATTAGATTATCTTCTAAAGAAACATAGAATTGAGAGCTTCCTGGATCTCCTTGACGACCAGAACGTCCTCTTAACTGTCTGTCTACACGTCTAGAATCATGCCTTTCTGTACCTACGATTGCTAAACCACCTGCTTTTTTAACAGCTTCAGATAATTTAATATCGGTACCACGACCTGCCATATTAGTAGCAATTGTTACTACGCCTGCATTACCAGCTTCTGCAACTACATCGGCCTCTTTTTTATGCAACTTTGCATTTAATACATTGTGTGGTACTTTACGAATGGTTAACATTCTAGATAAAAGCTCTGATATTTCTACAGAGGTAGTACCAATTAATATAGGTCTTCCTGCTTGCGATATTTTTGTAACCTCATCTATAATAGCGTTATATTTCTCGCGTTTTGTTTTATAGATTAAATCGTTTCTATCATCTCTAGCTATAGGTCTGTTGGTAGGAATTTCTACAACGTCTAACTTATAGATTTCCCAGAATTCACCAGCTTCTGTAATAGCAGTACCTGTCATACCTGCAAGTTTGCTATACATTCTAAAGTAGTTTTGTAGCGTAACGGTAGCAAATGTCTGTGTTAATGCTTCAATCTTTACATTTTCTTTAGCTTCTATTGCTTGGTGTAAACCGTCTGAGTAACGACGACCATCCATGATACGTCCTGTTTGTTCATCAACAATCATTACTTTGTTATCCATTACCACGTACTCTACATCTTTTTCGAATAAAGTGTATGCTTTTAGTAACTGACTCATTGTGTGAATACGCTCACTTTTTATGCTAAAATCTTTAAATAAAACATCCTTTTGTTCTGCCTCATCTTCTATTTCTAAATTCTGATTTTCAATTTTAGCAATTTCAATACCAATATCTGGTAATAAGAAAAAGTCTTCGTCTTTATCTCCAGAAACATAATTTACACCTTTATCTGTAAGTTCTATTTGATTATTTTTTTCATCAATCACAAATAATAACTCTTCATCTACCTTAGGCATTTCACGGTTATTATCTTGCATATAAAAACCTTCTGTTTTTTGAAGCAATTGCTTTATTCCTTCTTCACTTAAAAACTTTATAAGAGCTTTGTTTTTAGGTAAACCTCTATGTACTCTAAGTAATAAGAAGGCACCTTCTTTTGTGTTACCTTCAGTAATTAATTTTTTAGCTTCTGATAAAAGACCTGTTAAATATTGTCTTTGCTTTTGTACTATATCTGCTACTTTTGGTTTAAGGTCATTAAATTCATGGCGATCACCTTGTGGTACGGGGCCAGAAATAATTAATGGCGTACGTGCATCATCTACCAAAACAGAATCTACTTCATCTACAATGGCAAAATTATGTGGTTTTTGTACTAAATCTCCTGGCGTATGTGCCATATTGTCTCTTAGGTAGTCAAAACCAAACTCATTGTTTGTACCATAGGTAATGTCTGCATTGTAAGCAGCTTTTCTAGCGTCTGAATTTGGTTGGTGTTTATCTATACAATCAATTGTAAAACCATGGAATTGGAATATTGGTGCCATCCAAGCACTATCCCTTTTTGCTAAATAATCGTTTACAGTTACTAGGTGTACACCATTTCCTGTAAGAGCATTTAGGTATACAGGAAGTGTTGCAACTAAGGTTTTACCTTCTCCTGTATGCATCTCTGCAATTTTTCCTTGGTGTAAAGCAATACCTCCAATTAGCTGTACATCGTAATGTATCATGTCCCAAGTTACTTCTTTACCAGCGGCATCCCAAGAGTTTTTCCAAATAGCATTATTGCCTTCCAAAGTAACATAGTCGTTATCTCCAGAAAGTAGTCTGTCATATTCAGATGCGATAACCGTAATTGTAGTATGATTTGTAAAACGTTTTGCTGTTTCTTTTACCACAGCAAAAGCTTCGGGTAAAATTTCATTTAAGGTAATTTCAGAAATTTTATATGTTTCTTCTTTTAGTTTGTCAATTTCGGCATAAATATCTTCATTCCTATCTATGTCTGTAGAAGCTTGTACTTCTTCTAACAAGGCATCAATTTGTTCGTTAACAGCTTTACAGTCTTCTTTAATTTTGGATTTAAAAGTTAGGGTTTTGTTTCGTAATTCGTCATTACTTAAACCTTCTAATTCTTTTTCAAAAGTTTTTATCTTACCAACTAATGGCTGTAAATCTTTCACATCTTTCTTCGCCTTGTCTCCTACAAATGCTTTTAATACAGAATTTAAAAAACTCATATTTATATATCTTGATATTATTTATATTGAATTATTGTCTATTTACTATGTTGAACAACAATGCAATTATTGTGCTTTTTTTATAACAGGGCTAAAGTTATGCCATAGTTCTGACAAAACCTTGTGCTTTACTGCCAAAATTTCATAAAAAAAAGCCTCAGATGAGACTTTTTTTAGTGTATTTAATTTTATGTAATCTATATTTTAATATTCATCCTCATTCCACAGGTAATCTTCCTCGGTAGGATAGTCGGGCCAAATCTCTTCAATAGATTCGTAAATTTCGCCACCTTCTTCTTCCATAGATTGAAGGTTTTCTACAACTTCTAATGGCGCACCAGTTCTAATAGCATAATCTATTAACTCATCTTTGGTGGCTGGCCAAGGTGCATCACTTAAATACGAAGCCAATTCTAATGTCCAATACATTGCTTGTAATTTGTTTAATTTTTTGCAAAAATAATTTTAAAACTGAAAAAGCCAAGCTATTTTGCATTTATTTTGGCTATTTTACTGTAATTTTTATCAGTTAATAATTTGATAACGAATAAATAGCAAATTTATTAGTCTTTTTTCTTTGGAATCCATTTTATTTCTTTTGCGTCCAAATCGCTAGATAATTTTCTTGCTAGTACAAATAAATAGTCCGATAATCTATTAATAAATGACAAAACACTGTCATCAAAAGGTTCGTTTTCATTTAAAAGAGAGGTTAAACGTTCTGCTCTACGACAAACGGTACGTGCTATATGGCAATAGGATACCGTTGTATGACCACCAGGAAGAATAAAATGTGTCATTGGAGGTAAATTATTTTCCATAGCATCAATTTCTTTCTCTAATAGTTCTATATCAGCCTTATTTATTTTAGGAATATTTAAGCGTTCCTTGCCATTCTTTAAAATCATTTTTTTGGGATCTGTTGCTAAAATAGCACCAACGGTAAATAATTTATCTTGTATTTCTGCAATTACATGTTGGTAGTGTGTATTTATCTGCTGATCTCTAATTAAGCCTAACCATGAATTTAACTCATCTATAGTACCATAACTATCTATACGAATATGATGTTTTGCTACACGTGTTCCTCCAAATAAAGCTGTAGTTCCTTTGTCTCCTGTTTTGGTATATATTTTCATGTTTTAGTATTAAGTAAAAGTTCTAAGTGAAAAGTTTTATAATTATCTGTTATCGTCTCACGGAAACTGAGCGTAGTCGAAGTTTTGTGTACCTAAAATTTAAATAAGGAAATTTATTGATATGTTTATTCGTTTTGATAAAGCTTAATGATGAAATATTTTTTCGTCTACCTTCTACTTCTTGTCTCTGTCCATAAATTTTCTAGACTTTCTTTCACTATTTTTTTTTCTCGTTCGCATAGAGAATAGTAAGAAAATAATAAAAAAGGCCGCACATGCTATATAAATAGGATATTCTGTCATAGTTTAATACTGATATTATCTGTACAAAAAATTAAAATTAAGATTTATAATCTAATTTTAAAATGTTCTTTTCCTTGTTCTTTTCTAAAAAATACAATTCCGCAGTAAAATAGGTTTATGCTTACGGTTATTTCTTTTAATTGAATTAGTTTTTTCCAAAGTATTAAATCTCGCTGAATGTTATTAATAAACGCAAAACTGTTATTATGTAGACTTTTGTTGTTTGTGATATAGGTTGATGCTGTATTTTTTTCTAGTTGATGTACATATAAAGCATCTATATTATCAGAATTAAACAATAGGTTAGGAAAAGTATTAGAAATTGTATTTTTAAGTTGTCTAGTTTCTGATGTTATTTTGATATTTTTCACTTTAAAATAAGAAATACTCTTTAGGAATACATTGATGCTTTTACTAGCTGATAGTTTCTCTTTTTTATACAAACATTTGGTAACATAGCCATACACAAAAGGGGAGTGCACACCATGCTGATTGCTAGCGCTCGCAATGAATTTTAAGTATGGTATGAGTTGATAAAATTTCATTTTTAACTCACCGTAATTTAACCTTCCACAATAGCAGAAAGTTCAAACCAGCGTTCGGTTTTTGTTTCTATGGTATCTTCAACTTCTTTTAATTCTTTCGAAAGGTTTGCAATTTCTTCTCCAGAAAGGGAAGTATCCATAAATTTATTCTGAATAGTTACTTTTTTAGCTTCTAGGTTTTTAATAGCCTTTTCTACTTGGTTAAATTCCTTTTGCTCGCTAAAAGAAAGTTTCTTTTTCTCTTCTTTTTTCCAACTGTTAGCTTCATTTTTAATTTCATCTTTCAGTTCTTTCTTAGCAGCTCTGTTTTCTATAACAACACTGTCTTCATAGGTTCTAAAATCAGAATAGTTACCAGGGAAATCATCAACCACTGTTTCTCCTCTAAAAACAAAAAGGTGGTCTACAATCTTATCCATAAAATAACGGTCGTGAGAAACAACTAATAAACAACCAGGAAAATCTAATAAGAAGCTTTCTAAAACGTTTAGGGTTACAATATCCAAGTCGTTTGTAGGTTCATCTAAAATTAAAAAGTTAGGATTTTGTATAAGAACCGTACATAAGTACAAACGCTTGCGTTCGCCACCACTTAATTTTTCTACAAAGTCATACTGCTTTTTCCTGTCGAACATAAAACGTTCTAGCAGCTGTTGTGCAGAGATTTGATTTCCCTTTTTTAAAGGAATATAATCACCAAATTCCCGTATAACTTCTATAACTTTTTGTCCTGGTTTTATTTTTATTCCTTTTTGGGTGTAGTATCCAAATTTTATAGTTTCTCCAACAATAACTTTACCGCTATCTGGCTCATCTTCTCCTGTAAGAATGTTTAAAAAAGTAGATTTTCCAGCGCCATTTTTACCAATAATACCAATACGTTCTCCTCTTAGGAAATTATATTCGAACTTGTCTAAAATGGGCTTTCCAGGGTATGATTTAGAAATTTTATGAAGCTCTAGGATTTTACTACCCATACGCTCCATATTAATTTCTAACTGTATTTGATGGTCGTTTCTTCTCTGACTTGCTTTTTCTTTTATTGCATGAAAATCGTCTATTCTAGATTTAGATTTTGTAGTTCTAGCCTTTGGTTGCCTACGCATCCAAGTTAGTTCTTTTTTGAAAAGCAGCTTAGATTTGTGATGCTCTACAGCCTCTTGTTCTATTCTAGCTTCTTTTTTTTCTAAATAATAAGAATAGTTTCCTTTGTAGGGGTATAACTTTCCGTTGTCTAGTTCTATAATTTCATTACATACTCTTTCTAGGAAGTAACGGTCGTGCGTTACCATAAAAAGTGTCATGTTTTCTTTAGCAAAGTATTGTTCTAGCCATTCAATCATTTCTAAATCTAAATGATTGGTAGGTTCATCCAAGATTAATAAGTCGGGCTTGTTTATAAGTGCATTTGCTAATGCCAAACGCTTTTTTTGTCCACCAGACAAAATACTAATTTTTAGGTGAATGTCATCTAATTTTAACTTAGATAGAATTTGCTTGTACTGTGTTTCAAAATCCCAAGCATCATACCTCTCCATTTCTTCAAATGCTTTTTGGTAGGCATCTTGGTCATCTGGGTTTGCTAATGCTTTTTCATAACTGGTAATAGCCCTAAGCAATTCATTATCTGATGCAAAAATGGTTTCTTCAATTGTAAGGTTAGGGTCTAGCATTGGCTCCTGTGATAAAAAAGAAACCCGAATCCCTTTCCTGTAATTCACTTGTCCAGCATCTGAAGCATCATCACCAGATAAAATATTTAGGATAGATGTTTTTCCACTTCCATTTTTAGCAATTAATGCTATTTTCTGACCTTTATTAATTCCAAAAGCGATGTCTTCAAAAAGAACATGTTCACCGTAAGATTTAGATATATTTTCTACTGAAAGTAGGTTCATTAAGCTAGTATTTTGAAATTATAAACTTATTTGATTTTCTATATTTTTTTTACCAGATGTTACTAAAAAAGTGTATCTAAGTAACAATGTTAGTAAAATAGTAATTATCAATGGTGAAAAAATCTGAACTTTTAAAACCCATAAAATTACTGTAACTAGGATCAAGCCTAATAATGCGTAAATATAAGTATGAACCCAACTAGGTAACGATTTTTTTCGTAGTAAAATAAAACTAACAATAAAATTCATTGGAAAAGCCCACAACATATTAAAATTAATAGCTGTTGCAGAATGGTCTGTAGCAAACCATAGTAGTGTAATAATAATGCCCGCAATACCGGTTATAAAAAACAATGAGAAATCTAAAATTCTACTTCGGGTGTTATTTTTTATATCTATATAGGTTATTACAATTACAAAAATTAATAATACTGTAAACCAAAATAGGGGAGACGTTAATAAATAGGGGTTATTTTTATAGGGTAAGCGGTCTAAGATAGTACGTTCTCTTTTTACTAAAGGTTTGCTGTTTAAAGTTGTATTATTAAGTTGTTGTAATACATAATTTGGTAAAAATGAGTGTTGTAAAGGTGTTGCTTTTTTGTCAATTACAGCACCCAAAGCTAAGTCTATTCCAAAAGCAGACCATGAATTAGCGGCTAAATTTTGGTGAATTAGTTCTCTAAAAGTATAGGCGTTTTCTAAATGAGAATCATTAAAAATTAATTTGTCTCCAAATGTTTTCTTAAGAATTTCTGGTATTTTAGTAGCACAATTATCAAATAAGAAATCATATTTATAATCTCTGTTTTCAGGTTTATGATTGTTCTTTAAAAACTCGAATAAAGCAGTAGTTTCATCATAAGTTAAATCTAATACCTGCTCTTTTACCCATTTGTTTTCTAGTTCATAGTTGTATAGGAAATCTGTAAATTTTGAACCTCCTAGGGAGTACAATAATTTTCCTTGTGTAAATTTTAAATAAAAATTAGACGTATTAAAATTGAAACGACCATAATCAAAAACAATATCTAAACCAGTAAGTGGGTCCTGTAAGCGTATAGCATTATGTCCAAAACTAGAATGCAATTCGGAACCAGAACCACAAGTAAGAACACTCATCTTTACTGCTGAGGATAATTTTATGTCTTGTGAATAGCTATCTACGGAAAAAAAAATCAGAAACGCTAAAATTATTTTTTTTATTGGCATCATCTGGTGGTTATGAAAAAGTTAAATGAGTACAGACTTGGTGTTGCAAATATCGAATAAATTAAAAGAAAATAGGACGCATAGAGTATCATTATAATAAACTTAACTTATCTAGCTACTATTTTTAATAAATAGTATTTTTGCAAAAACTAAATAGAATGAAAAAAATTATCCCTAACTTAATTACTTTATTAAATGTTTTATGTGGTTGTATAGCCACTGTATTTGCGGTTTATAGTGAATTGGAAATAGCAGCCATTTTTGTTTTTCTGGGTATATTCTTTGATTTTTTTGATGGCTTAGCAGCACGCTTGTTAAATGTCCAAAGCGAATTAGGTTTGCAGTTAGATTCTCTTGCAGATATGATTACTAGTGGTTTAGTGCCTGGGATTGTTATGTTTCAGTTGCTAAAAATGACAACAGTTAACGGTTGGGGAGAAACATTAGCTTTTGATACAGCTACACTGCTTCCTTTTACAGGGTTTGTTATTACCATGGCATCTGCTTACCGCTTAGCAAAATTTAATATAGATGAAAACCAGACTTCTTCCTTTGTTGGTTTACCAACACCAGCAAATGCACTTTTAATACTTTCATTACCGCTCATATTATTGTATAATTCTAATGATTTTTTAAATGAAATTATCCTAAATAAATGGTTTTTAATTGCAATTACATTGCTTTCTGCTTATTTACTAAATTCTAGTATAGCACTTTTTGCCTTAAAATTTAATAAATGGAGTTTTAAAGGAAACGAACAACGTTACTTGTTCATTATCCTAAGTCTGGTATTACTGCTAACGGTAAAATTTATAGCCATACCTGTAATTATTGTATTGTATATTTTAATGTCTTTGGTGGGGAGTTTGAAGAGTGATTAGTTGTTTTGTTTGTGATGCTTAGTGCCACAAAAAATCTCACAATTGCTACAGGTGTACTTTTTATATTTTTGGTATACATAATGTAAATATGAGGCATAATATACCATATATAAAACTTGAGAAATTACCTCAAAAAGAGAAAAGGTAAAAATTTTTTAAAATATTTTTTTTGAACCCCCCAATGGAATACCTTCTAAAGACACTATCAGTAGGGTATTTTTATCAATAGATGGCGCTGATTTTTTTTACAAATTAGAATAACGATATATCCACACTTTACAAAGGGTAGGTTAGCCATTCATGGAAAAATATTAGAAGCGCAAAAGTTAATGTAAAGAAGTCTGCTGTGCATATGGTGAGTCATTGGTAAATCAAAAGAATTTAGTTTCGGGTTAAGTAAGAGGGAATAAAAAGTATAACGAAATTATAGCCATCCTAGAATTATTAGATACCTTATTGACCAGGGTAGTATTGTTATCATTGAGGCTATGAGAACTTAAACCAAATATTGTAGATAAAATTATTAAAAAATAGGCAGATTATATACTCGCCGTAAAAGGAAATCAAGAAGCGTCATTAGAAGAAGTTAAAGATGAATTTAAGTTCTTAAAAAATATTAAAACAAATATAGATTTTGACTTCGGTTACGAAAGAATTGAAACTAGAAAGTATAGTTTTGTGTCTAATTTTGGTTTATTAATGACACAGATAATAAATGGAATAAGCTAAACTAGGTAATTAAAATAGAAAGCATACGAGCATTCAAAAACACTAGCAAAAAAAACACACGATACTACATTTAAAGTCCAGGGAATACGTCTGTAAACTATCAATATAACCTTCGTTCTCACTGGGGAGTTGAGAATAAGTTGCATTGGACTCTTGATGTTGCTTTTTCAGAAGACGCTTCTAGAAAACGAATTGGGAATTTTATTCAGAATTATTCAATTCTCCTGAAAACAGCATTAAACTTATTAAGAAATGAAAAAACTGAAAAGCAGGGTATTAGTGGTAAAAAAACTCAAAGCTGGATGTAATTAGACATAGCTATTAAAAATGTTGAATAGTAAAGTATAATTTTACACTGCTTATTTTAACGAATTGTTACTCCTTTAAATAATTAGCAATAATTATCATTACTTTTTTAATTATTTAATGTTTATATTATAAAAAATTATTGGATTGACATTGTTTTCTAGGGGGCGATTTTAAATTTGTATTAAAAAAAGTATTTATGCCAAGATTTATATTATTTCTAATTACTTTATTGTTTGCTTTGAAAATAAATGGACAAGCTGCTACAATTTTTAATGATATAAATAAATTAAAAGGACTTTCAAGTAACAGGGTAACCAGTATTGTCAAAGCTAATAATGGATTTATTTGGATAGGTTCAGAAAACGGTTTAAATCGTTATGACGGTAAGGATATAAAAGTTTTCAATCGTCAAAACAGTCAAATAGAATCAAACAATATTTCGCAAGTTTTAATTGATTCTAAAGAACGTATTTGGATAGCAACTTTGGGAGGGGGGTTAAATTTATATCATTCACAAACAGAAGATTTTACAATATATAAGAATAATCCTAAAGTCTTAAGCTCAATACCTTCTAACCAATTAAATACACTATTTGAAGATTCTCATGGAAATTTATGGGTAGGATCAGAAGATGGTATTTCTTTATTTAATGACAAACAGAATACATTCACTACATACCATGCACAAACTAGTAACTTAAGCACTTTTGGTAACAATAGCGTTACTAGTATAAAAGAAGATAGTAATGGGTCTATATGGTTTGGTACGTTTGGAGGAGGGTTACATAGGTTAGATATGGCAACTAAAACAGCTGAAATAATAGAATCTGAAATAAGCTTGTTCACAAATTACATTCATGATATATTGCTGCTAGATGACAATACACTTTTAATTGGGACTAGTGGAAGTGGTATATTAAAATTTGATAAAAAAACTAAAAAATTCACGAGATTTTTTAATGAAATACCTGTCTTAAAAAGAACAAAAATAGTTCGATTTTTTCATAGAGATTCTAAAGGGAGTATATGGGTAGGAACAGATGGTAATGGTTTGTTAAAAATGTCATTTCATGAAAATACCAAGCAAAAGAACAAGAAAATTTATAACAACCCAAAAATAGAGTCTTTTCTAGAAAATAATGCCATCTACGAAATAATGGAAGACAAAGACGCTAATATATGGGTAGGTACTGCTTGGAATGGTATTAAAGTATTGCAACAAAAAAATAATGTAGAGTTTCTTTTTAGTGATATAGGAGGAAATAATCCAGTCCCAGTTCTTTCTATTTATAAAGACGATAGCCATTTATTTTTTGGGCTAGACGGTAAAGGTCTAATGTTGTTTGACTTAAACTCTAAAAAAAACCAACTTTTCAACAATAGTCATAACAATTCAATTAAAAATAAGTATATACAAAATATAATTAAGGCGAGTAATGGTACCTATTGGTTAGGAACATTTGCAAATGGTTTAATAAATTTTGATTTACAGAGTAATAATACAACCCAATATAGACATAATCCAGATGATTTTAAATCTATAAGTTTTAATGATATTCGTTACATCGTTGAAGATGAATTTCAAAATTTATGGATAGCCTCATGGGGTGGAGGGTTAAATTATTTTAATACCAAGACTAAAAAATTTGAAAGTTTTAGAGCACACGAGAATAAACCGAAAACTTTAAGTAGTGACAATCTACTTTATATTATTCAAGATAATAATTGGTTATGGATAGCTACATTTGGCGGTGGTCTTGAACGTTTTAATAAGAAAACGAAGCAGATAGAACACTACAATCATAAAGAGAATAACCCAAACACAATAAGTAGCGATAATGTTTTGAGTCTTCTAAAGGACTCTAGAGGGTATTTATGGATAGGGACGTCTGGAGGCGGTGTAAATAGGCTTGACGTTAAAACAAATAAAATTAACAGGTTTAAAAACGAGGCAGCATTACGCTACCAATCTATAACGTCTATAATAGAAGATAACAATGGAGACATTTGGTTTAGCACTAAAGAAGGAATAACAAAATTTGATTACACCAACAAACAATTTGTAAACTTTCCTTTCTTAGATAATGAATACCACATAAACTCTTCATTTAAAGATGAAAAAGGGCTGTTGTATTTTGGAACTACGAATGGTGTTTTACGCTTTAATCCAAATAATATAGTTAATAAAAATGTACAGCCAAAAGTAGCCATTACTAATTTTAAACTTTTTAATGAGACAGTAGAGGTAGATGAAAAAAACATTCTAAAAAAAAATATCCTCAATACAGATACAATTATATTAGAGCATGATCTTAATGTACTAACATTTGATTTTGCAGCATTAAAATTTCCGTTATCAGATAAATGTGAATATTCAATTTTTATGGAAGGATTCGATAAAAATTGGAGAAATATTGGATTTGATAGGACAATCACATACACCAACTTATCTCCTGGTAACTACACATTTAATGTAAAAAGTAGAGAAGTTGGCAGCACATGGGGAGACAAAGTCACTTCAATTAAAATAAATATTTTAAAACCATTTTGGTTAACTTGGTGGGCTATTTTAGTATATATAGTACTAGCCTTATTTATACTCTATTTATTTAGAAAGTACACAATTGCTTGGGAGCAACTAAAAGCAAATTTACACTTGGAGCGACTAAATCATGAAAGGGATATTGAATTATATAATTTAAAACAACAGTTTTTCACCAATATCTCTCACGATATTAGAACACCAGTTACGCTTATTCTAGGTTCTGTAAATAAATTGCTAAATTCTGAATATGTTGGTAACCAACAATTAAATTTAGTTGATTCTATTAGAAAAAATGGCAATAAATTGATTCACTTAGTTAATGAATTATTAGACCATAGAAAGCTAGAGTTTGGCAGCGTTAAATTACATGTAACTCAAGAAAATTTAATAGAATTTTGTCAAGAAATTCATTTGTCATTTAAAGAGATGGCTTTTGAAAATAATGTAAACTTTATATTTAAAACGAGTCATGAAGATGTAAAGCTTTGGTTCGATAAAATTCAGTTAGAGAAGGTCTTATATAACTTACTTTCAAATGCATTCAAATACAGTAGATTGTCTGGGAATGTTGAATTTTTAGTTGTTTCATTGGCAGACACGGTTGAGATACAGATAAAAGATACTGGAGTAGGAATACCAAAAGGACAGTTAGCTAAAATTTTCAACAGATTTTACCAGGCCAATGATAATGAACAACAAAGTAAAGGAGGGTACGGACTTGGTCTTGCTATTTCAAAAGAAATTATAGAGTTGCATCACGGAAAAATAATTGTAGATAGTATCAAAGGAAAAGGTACAGTATTCATCATAAAATTAAAAAAAGGAAATACTCATTTTACGGGTAATCAAATTAGTAAGAATAATAATATTACAGATTACACCTTAAACCCATTACTTAATTTTTCAGAAATTAATAAAGAGACTACGCACCCTACCACCAAAGCAAATGAGCACTTAAGCAAACAAACTATTTTAATTGTAGAAGATAATTTAGAAATACAAGAATATATATCAGAATTGTTAATAGGCGAGTTTAATGTAATTGTAGCATCTGATGGAAAAGAAGCTCTGAGTACTTTGGTTAAAACACTTCCAGATATAATAATTAGTGATGTTATGATGCCAGTCATGGATGGTATCAGTTTAGCCAAATCATTAAAATCTAACATGAGAACCAGTCACATTCCAATTATTCTATTAACAGCTAGAGCATCATTTACCCATAAAATTGAAGGCTTTGAAATTGGAGCAGATGATTATATAACAAAGCCATTTAATGAGGAACTGCTTAAATCTAGAATTAGAAATGTTTTAAAAAACAGGGAATTATTACATGAAAAATTCTGGAAAAAAGAGTTAATTCCTTTGAGTGAACTAAGATTAAATAAGGCAGACGAAGAATTTATGACAAAATTCATCAAAATTTTAGAAGATAATATCAACTCGGCTAATTTAAAACATGTCAACTTTGTTTGCGGAGAATTAGGGATGAGCCATTCCGTGCTTTATAAAAAAATTAAAAGTTTAACCAATATGTCTTATGTTGAATTTGTTCGTGATTTTAAATTAAAAACAGCAAAAAGACTTATTGAAGAACAAAATTTTTCGGTATCAGATGCATGTTACCATGTGGGGTATTCAGATAGAAAATATTTTAGTAAACTCTTTAAAAAGCATTTTGGACAAAATCCATCAAATTATTTATTTAAGGAGTAATAATTTGCCGAGAATACTGTTTTCACTGGGATAAACGAAAAATAACCCCGTCATTAAACGATTCTGTCTACTACAAAAATGAACTAAACATGTTTACTTTGTGTTTACCATAGTCTATCTAAAATTTAAGGTAAAGACTTAAAAAAAAACAACTAACTAATTATTATTAAGTATGATTAAAAAACAACAGCATAAATTGTTGGGTTCATTACGTTTTCAATACATTTCCCTTTTTCTCATTTTTATTATACCAACATGTTTCTTTGGGCAAGAATTGGAGATAAAAGGAGCTGTATTAGATGCAGATTCAAAACAACCCATACCAGGAGTAAATGTTTTTATCAAAGGAACCTCTAAAGGAACTAATTCAGATTTTGATGGAAATTATACCATTAATTCAAATTTAGGAGCAACCATCGTATTTTCCTATATAGGTTTTAAAACTCAAGAAGTTACAATAGATAAAGGTCAAATAGATATTTTATTAGCAGAGGACGCTTCTCTATTAGACGAAATTGTAGTTGTTGGTTATGGAACATCCAGTATAAAGGAGACTACGGGTGCAGTCGCAAATGTAAAAATAGATGATATTCCTAATGCAGCAACAACATCTGTAGATCAAATGCTTCAGGGTAGAGTATCAGGGTTAAATTTAGGAATGAGTTCTGCACAACCTGGCGCACGAGTAAGTGCTAATATTAGAGCAGATATTTCTCCAAGAGGAGGCGGAGAACCATTGTATGTTATTGATGGTGTACCCATGATTAATGACTCTCCGGAGCCGGGTTTGAATGATTCGGATGTGGGTTTTGGTGGGGGTATTGATCGTAGTCCTTTATCAACAATTAATCCTGCAGATATAGAATCTGTAGATGTTATTAAAGATGCCAGTAGCACAGCAATATATGGTTCTGCAGCCGCTAATGGTGTTATTTTTATAACAACAAAAAAAGGTAAGGTAGGTAGGACTACAGTTAATTACAGAGCAACCACTTCAGTTCAAAGCCCTAAGGATTATGTAGAATATTTGGGTGCTCAGGATTTTATGGGGCAGCATAATAGATTGTCTTATGATAGGTTTTTGTTTGATAATAAATATGCGCCTTACGGTCCGCAGAATGCTCCATCTGGAGGCTTTACACCGTTGTTTAGTCAAGATGACTTCCGAAATATAGGTGAAGGTACAGATTATTTAGGAGGTCTTATTAAAACAGGCTACGTGCAAGAGCATAACCTTTCAGTTAGCGGAGGTAATGAGAATACACGTATTTATTCGTCATTTAATTATTATAACAACGAATCCATTTTAAGAGGAGGAAGCTTTCAAAGATACACGGTAAGGTTTAATCTAATTCAAAAATTAGGAGAACGGTTTAATTTAAATATTAAAACAAATTTAAGTCAAATTAATAGTAATAATGCATCAAGTGGTGAAGGTTCAGCAGCTAGTGCTAGCGAAAAACTTAATATGCTACAGGCAGCATATGCCTTTGCACCAACTATTTCTCCTCGCGATGCGGACGGTAACTTTTCAAGGTCTTACAATACCTTAATTATGAATCCTCTTGCCTTTTCAGCTATTGATGATAAATTAAGGACAAACAGGTTCTCAATAACACCAAAATTAGATGTGAAATTCACAGATGATTTGTCGTTAACCTTAGTGGGAAGCATGGACAGGACAACATCTACTAGGAAATTTTTTATTCCTTCAATAGCGGAACATGCTTTACTTCCAGATGGTATGGCTCAATTAGCAACCAATAGAAACGATGCTTACACAGGAGAGGCTTATTTCTCATATTCTAAAACTTTTAATAAAAATTCATTATCAGTTGTCTTAGGTGCTGGGGCATATAATACGCTTCTTGATGGTATGAGCATGCAAGGTATTGGGTTTTTTACAGATGCATTAGGTTTTGATAATATAGGTGTTGCAGATCAATTACTTCGTAATAGCCAAAACTCGTTTAAAAGAGAGACTATCAGATTATCTCAGTTTGGAAGAATTAATTACACTATAAATGGAAAGTATATTTTTAATGGTGTAGTAAGAAGAGATGGGGCAAGTAATTTTTCAGCCAATAACAAGTGGGGTGTATTCCCAGGTCTATCAGCAGGTTGGAGAATAAGTGAAGAAGATTTTTTAAAGGATACTAAAGTATCTCAGTTAAAACTAAGAGTAGGGTACGGAGAAGTAGGAAACGTAGTATTGGCTGATAATGCTCTGCAATTATATGTAGTTAATGGTGAGATTACATTTGGTAATACCATACAGCCAGGAGTTGTACTCTCTCAAGTAGCAAACCCAGACCTAACATGGGAAACAAATGCAAGTATTGATATAGGCTTGGATTTTGGATTCTTTAATGATAGAATTAGCGGTAGTTTAGAGGTGTACCAAAAAACAGCAACAGACCTTATAGATTATGATCCATTACCATCTAATAATGCAGTGGGAAGAATTGTAACAAATGTAGGGTCAACAAGAGCAAAAGGTATAGATGTTGCTTTAAATACGACCAATATTAGGACAGAAAATTTTGAGTGGAATACAAATTTCACCTTTAGCACAAGCAGATCAGAGTGGTTAGAAAGAAACCCAAATGTGGCATTGGCTAATTATATTAACCCAAGAGGACAAATAGGAGATGTTTTTGGATGGGAAACGGATGGAATTATTAAATCTTTAGAAGAAGTTCCTAACCATATGGCTGGGGCATTCCCAGGTAATATTAGATATGTTGATCAAAACGAAGACGGTGTTTTAGATGTTGATGATGTTGTTAAGATTGGAACTTGGGGAGCCAGAATGAATTTTGGTTTTGGAACAGATTTTAGGTATAAGAATTTTACATTAAGTGCTTTTGCTTATGGAAATTCTGGTGCTCCACGTGAATTTGGTTATAACCCAGACCCTAGAGCAATATCTGCACCTACACCATCAAACACATTGGCAAGTGTAAAAGATGTATGGTCTTCAGATAACCCTAATGGAATTTTACCAGGAGTAGCAACAAACCCATTTAGTGGTAACAACCCAGCAGAAAAAGCTAGAACAGATTTTATGTTTAAGAAAACGAGTTTTTTAAGAATAAAGAACATCAATTTCGGGTATGACTTCTCTTTCTCTGGAGCTTCTAAGCTACCTTTTAATAAACTAAGACTTTTTGTGGATTTACAAAATGTGGCTCTTTTTACAGATTATGATGGTTATGATCCTGAATTTGATGCAACGAATCCATTTCCACAAGCATTCACATCAACTATTGGTGTTGATATACAGTTTTAATAAAAAAATAAGTTATGAAATTTACGATAAAAAATAATTTAGTTAAAATAACGCTGTTCGTTTTCCTCATAGTATGTACGAGTTGCGAGGATGCGTTAGAGTCAAAAGTGTATAGTGATTTAACGCCAGAAAATTTCTTCCAGACAGAGAAAGACTTTAATGCAGCATTAGTAGCATTGTATAGCTCATTTTCTATTGATTGGGGAGGGAAAGATTCAGGAACAGATATATATTATACCTACTTGTATAATGCAAACAATAGAAGTTATCTAATGAGAAGCGAGCTAACAACAGATGAACTTTATAACGATTGGGATCCAGATATATTAAATTTTACATGGGGACCAGCAACATTTTCGGGAACTGGAGCTTCAGCTTACTCACGTATTAGATATGTCGCTAGAGCTACAGATATAATTGATAAAATTGAAAAATCTTCTGTAAACGATTTGGTTAGAAACAGGTATTTAGCAGAAGCTAAAACCTTACGTGCTTGGTTAATGTACATTTTGTATGACTTTTTTGGGCCTGTAAATGCAAAAGTAGATCCAGCAACATTGAGTGATACAGATATTTTACCTAGATGGTCTGATGCAGAATATACAGCGGTTATAGAACAAGATTTATTAGATGCAATAAGCATAGATGAATTACCAGAAGCATACAATGGTACTGGTGATTGGGGGCGTGTATCTAAAGGGTTATCTAGAACATTACTGTTAAAGCTTTACATGCATAAGAAAGAATGGGTTAAGGCAGAAGCGATAGGTAAGGATATCGTTAATTCAGGTTCTTATGAATTACTTCCAAATTATGAAGATGTTTTTACGAACTCTGGTAATAAAGAACTCATCTATGCAATTGTTAGTAATGATGCTGTACCTAATTGGTTTATGCAACATTTATTTCCAGGCAATTATGCAACAGGTTTAGCAGGAAGTACCACTATAGAAAGAGGTGGAGGATGGTACGGTTATTCTATGCCTTGGGAATATTTTGACAAATTTGAGAACGGCGATAGCCGTACCAATACCATAATTACAGAATTTACAAGTGGCGGTGGTGTTATCGTAAATAGAGATAACGATTTAAGAGGAGCAATTCCGTTAAAATATACAGGAATAGAAGGGCAAGGCAGTGGTCCTGATTATGCTATTGATTGGGTGATTTTTAGATACTCAGATGTGTTACTTTCTGTAGCAGAAGCCATTAACGAACAAAGAGGTCCAGTAGATGCCTACACCTTTGTTAATCAGGTTAGAGCAAGAGCAGGAGTAGCCCCATGGAGCGGATTAACTCAGGATGCATTTAGAGACGCTATTTTGGATGAACGTGGCCGTGAATTGTTTTGTGAAGGTCATAGAAGACAAGATTTAATTCGCCATGGTAAGTTTATTGAAAAAGCAGTAGAACGTGGAGCAACAAGTGCTAGCGATAAAAATATACTATTTCCAATACCTACAGATGTTTTCTTAGAAGGACAAGATATTATAGAACAAAACCCAGGGTACTAATTTGCAAAATATAAAAAATGAAAAATATATTTAAATACATACTTCTTAGCATTGTTTTTTTAGGAGTAATCGTTGGTTGTGATACCTACGACATCATAAATATTGATAATCCAGATACTGATCATGAAAATAGTTTTGAGCAAAAATTTTACACAGGATCAGATTTATCCTATGTAAATGAAATGTTAGATTGTGATGCTGCGTATAAAGATGAAAACGGAAGCCCTATAGATCCTTATCTATTACTTAAAAATGCGGGTAATAACTTGGTTAGAGTACGTCTTTGGAACGATCCCTCAGATTGGACTAAATACTCTAATATTGAAGACGTGGAAAAAACCATTTCAAAATCTAAAGAATTGCAAATGGATGTTTTATTAGATTTTCATTATTCTGATACTTGGGCAGATCCAGGCAATCAAATTATTCCTGCCGCATGGTTAGATCTTGTTGATAGTAAAGAAGCTCTAGGAAAAAAAGTTTATGATTACACATACCAAACATTAGAGAATCTTGCATTAAAAGATTTATTACCCCAAATTGTTCAGGTAGGTAATGAGATAAACTCGAATATTCTAAATAAAGAAGGCGGAGCTGTAGATATAGATTGGACTAGAAATGCATTTCTAATTAATGTAGGAATCCAAGCAGTAAGAGATATTTCAAAAAAATATGAAGAACGTGTACAGGTAATGTTACACATTGCCCAACCAGAGAATGCACTTTGGTGGTTTGAAAATGCAAATAAAAATGGTGTTGTTAATTATGATTGGATTGGTATATCTTACTACCCAGCATGGTCTACTTACCAAGTTTCAGATATTTCAGAGGCTATTTCTGCATTGGGTTCAACTTACAATAAAAAAGTAATGATTGTTGAAACCGCTTATCCTTTCACCACAGAAAATGCAGATGAAGCAGATAATGTTTTAGGTAAAACCGTATATCCACCAACTCAAAAAGGACAATTAGAGTTTTTATTAGATTTAAAAAGAGAAGTAAAAGAAGGGCAAGGCTTTGGAATGGTATACTGGGAGCCAGCATGGGTTTCTACAGGATGTTCAACACTATGGGCGCAAGGTTCTCATTGGGATAATGCAACCCTTATTGATAATGAAGGGAATCCGACTTTGGGGATGAATATTTTTAATGAAAGTTATATAGAAGATACCTCTTGTGCGCCATTATGGGCCCTAGGAGATGGTGTTCCTGATGCACTTTGGAACTGGGATAATGCAGTTTTGCTTTCTTGTAATGATAATAGCAATACAGTAGAAATAACACTAACGGAAAATATTTTTAGATTCTTTCAAACAGAAGGAGATTGGAATTCTGGTGTTGGATATCAATATTTTATAGATAGAGGTTATTCTATAGATGATAAACTAAGCGGTGCTGTAGACGATGATGATAATTTTACTTTAACAGGTACTCCTGGAGTTTATACAATAGTAATAAATAACTCAGAAAAAACTATAGGTTTAACCACGATTGTCTCGGATCCTTATTATGCGCTAGGTGATGCATTTCCAGGTGGTTGGGATTTTAATAATGCTACAGTTTTAGAATCTCCTAGCTTTGGGGTTCGTAAAGCTACAGTAAATTTATCTACAGGAACATTTATATTTTTTAGTAAAGTAGATGATTGGGCAAGCAGTATAAATTATGCTTATTTTTCAGACCTAGGGTATACTATTGATGGTAATTTTGAAAATGCAGGAGACGGAGAAGAGAATTTTAGATTTATCGGTGACGAAGGTGAATATGTTCTTGAAATTAATGATAATAATAAAACAATAACGCTTAGTAGTACAGGCCCACTACCATCAATTTGGGCTGTTGGTGATGCGGTTCCAGGCGGTTGGGGTTTCAATGATGATACAGTAGCGTTTACACAAACGTTTAGTGGCATATGGTCTGCTAGTTTAGAACTCAAAACGGGTGTATTCAGATTCTTTCAAACCTTTGAGACATGGGATACAGATAACAATTATGATTTTTATCAAAACCAAGGATATGATATAGATAGTAATTTTCAGAGTGATGGAGGTTCAGATGCAAATTTTGAGTTTGTTGGAACACCAGGAATTTATACACTAACTATTAACGTCAATACTAAAAAAATTGAATTACAACCGTTCGAAACTTTACCATCATTATGGGCAGTAGGTAGTGCTGTGCCAGGTGGTTGGGGATTTAATGGTGATACAATTGAGTTTTTGCAAAATTCTAACCAAGTATGGACAGCGGAAATAGCACTAGAGAATGAGGGAGTATTCAGATTTTTTCAAACCTTCGAAACATGGGATACAGATAATAATTATGCATATTATGTTAACGAAGGATATACAATTGATGCCAATTTCGCAGAACAAGATGTGGATGATAAAAACTTTGTTTTTAATGGAGTAACAGGTACTTATACATTAGTAATTAATGGTAACGATAAAACTATAACTCTTAATTAGGTACAGATAAATTTATATTAGTATGAGAAGGGGATGTTTTTCTTTAAAGTGTTCCCTTCTATTATAATTAGATTCCTTTTAAAAGCTTGCAAACTAAAATTTTGCGCATACGATATTTTCATGTATATCTTAAACAATTACAACTTACAAAGTAAAACTTAATAGATACTCACTTTTATTTCAAAGAACTTATTCAGTTTTACATAATTTGTTCAAACATCATAAACTTAGCAAATTATATAATAAAAATTATTCAAGTTTACATAGGTTTAAATATTGATGAAAAGAAAAATTTGGAATACCAAGAATTAATAATCAATCAATAAAATATTTTTAAAGTAAATGAATAATTTTAAATTAAGTTTCATTATTGGAATTAGCATTTTATGCATCGCCTGTAATAGAGAGAGTAAAAAAAGCATGCATATTGCAAAAGAAAATTTTAATAAAAATTGGTCTTTCAAACTTTTAGATACCACAGAAGTAAATAGCTTTTATTTTGAGGAAAATTTGCCAACAGAAAATTGGGATAAGGTACAATTACCACATACACCAAAACTAGAACCAAAGATTGTCAACAATCAATGGCAGGGCATTTGTTGGTATCGTAAAGTATTTAATTTACCAGATAGCATGCTTAACAAGAAATTGTTTTTAGAATTTGAAGGTGCCATGAATATTGCTGAGGTTTGGGTGAATGGAGAAAAATTGATGACACATCACGGAGGCTATTTACCTTTTGTAATTGATTTTACGAGTGTAGCTAATTTTGAGAAAAAAAATACTATTGCAGTAAAATTAAACAACAATGATAATCCTGTAACAGGACCTAAACCACTAGAGGTTTTAGACTTTAATACTTATGGAGGATTATATAGAAATGTGTGGTTAATAGCTAAAAACCCATTGCACATAACACATCCTATTCTAGAAAACAAAGTAGCTAGTGGAGGAGTTTTTATTACATATCCATCAGTTTCTAAAACAAGCGCTGTTGTTCAGATAAAAAGTCACATTAGAAACACCAATACAAAAGAAAAATCATTTTTAGTAAAACATATACTAATGAAAAATGATAGTGTTGTAGGATCAGTTTCAACCACTAAAAATACATTAAATGCAAATCAAGATTCAGAAATTACTGAGCGTATAATAGTTTCTAATCCAGAATTGTGGTCGCCAGAGTATCCAAACCTATACCAATTAAAAACCCAAATTATTTCAGAAGGTGTATTAATAGATCAAGAAATAACCAAGATTGGTATTAAAACAATAATATTTATAGGTCAAGATTTATATTTAAACGGAGAAAAAACATTTTTAAGAGGAGTTAATAGGCATCAAGAATATCCGCTTGTTGGTTACGCACTTTCAGACAATGCCAATTACCGTGATGCTAAAAAAATAAAAGACGCAGGTTTTGATTATGTGCGTTTATCTCATTACCCACAAAGCCCTTCGTTTATGAATGCATGTGACGAACTTGGACTTGTAACTATTGATGCTATTTTAGGGTGGCAATATTTTAGTGAAGATAAAAAATTTCAGGAACATGTGTTCCAAGCATCAAGAGATTTAATAAGAAGAGACAGAAATCATGCCTCAGTATTAGCATGGGAAGTATCTCTAAATGAATCTTGGATGCCAGAACCTTTTATAGATGCTTTAAATAGAATTGCACACCAAGAATATCCAGGAAGTCAATGTTATACAGCAGGTTGGCAACCCTACGGGTATGACATTTATTTGCAAGCTAGACAGCATAGATTAAGTCATTACGATAAAAATATAAAAAAACCTTACAACGTATCAGAGTATGGAGATTGGGAATATTATGCCATGAATGCAGGATTAGATCAAACTAGTTGGGGAAACTTATTACAGGAAGAACGTTCTAGTCGTCAATTAAGAACTGCAGGAGAAACAGCTTTATTACAACAAGCAACCAATGTACAAGAAGC
>Ga0114952_1001019_pt1 | contig 25480 bp, 22 predicted proteins | sample SidtaG_2_FD_87303 | JGI IMG/M metagenome (GOLD analysis project Ga0114952, IMG submission 87303) | Marine algal microbial communities from Sidmouth, United Kingdom - Sidmouth_Asex2 metaG | ecosystem: Host-associated > Algae > Red algae > Unclassified | place: Sidmouth, United Kingdom | collected...
CGCTCGCCGCCTGGCGCGGGCGGCCGCGGCGCGCGCTCGCGAGCGCCGACCCGACCGCCGTCGCCACGATCGGCTGCGACATCGACGGCACGACGGAGCTGCTCGTCGCGAACCTCACCGCCGCGCCCGTCGAGATCGAGCTACCGCGCCCCGCGAGCGCGCTCCGCACGCTCGACGCCGACACCTTCGAGGTGGCCGCTTCGACCCCGTCGCTGCTCGATCCGGACGGCACCGAGAGCGCGACGGGATCGACGCTCGGGCTCGACGCCTTCGGCGTCGTGCGCGTCCGTCTCGCCTCGTCCGCGTGAACCGCCCGTCGATCGGACACGATCGCGTCGTCGAGTGTCCCGAGCGCGAACGCCGCCGGGACGATCGAGGAGCACGCGCCCGCGACCGGCCGGCACGCTCGAGACCCGTCACCGAAGGAGGGAGAGAAGCATGAAGGTACTGATCATCGGAGCGGCCGGAATGCTCGGCGCCAAGCTCGCCGCGCGCATCGCCGACGCGGGCGAGCTCGGCGGACGCACCGTCGAGCACCTCGCCCTGGTCGATGTCGTCGAGCCGCCCGTGCCGTCGGGCTGGGAAGGGCGCGCGCGCGCGGAGGTGGCCGATCTCTCCGCCGCCGGCACCGCCGAGCGGCTGCTCGAGCCACGACCGGAGCTGATCTTCCACCTCGCCGCGATCGTCTCGGGCGAGGCCGAGACGGATCTCGAGAAGGGCTACCGAATCAACCTCGGCGGTACCCAGGCGCTGCTCGAGGCGATACGCCTCGCCCACGAGGCGGACACCGATTACGTCCCGCGCCTCGTCTACAGCTCCTCGATCGCGGTCTTCGGCGCGCCCTTTCCGGACGCGATCGACGACGACTTCCAGCAGGCGCCGCTGACGAGCTACGGGGCGCAGAAGCTCATGGGTGAGCTGCTGGTGTCGGACTACACCCGCAAGGGCATCCTCGACGGGATCGGACTCCGGCTGCCGACGATCTGCGTGCGACCGGGGCGGCCGAACGCGGCGGCCTCGGGCTTCTTCTCGAACATCATCCGCGAGCCCGCGCACGGCAAGGAGGCGGTGCTGCCGGTGCCCGAGACGGTACGTCACTGGTTCGCGAGCCCTCGCTCGGCGGTGGGCTTTCTCGTGCACGCGGCGACCCTCGACGGCGAGGCGGTGGGTCCGCGGCGAAACCTGAACCTTCCCGGGCTCTCGGCGACGGTGGGCGAGCAGATCGAGTCGCTCGGGCGCGTGGTCGGCGCGGACGCGGTGAAGTTGATCCGGCACGAGCCCGACCCCGCGATCATGTCGATCGTGGGCAACTGGGCCGAGCGGCTCGCGCCGGCGCGGGCCGCGGCGCTCGGCTTCGAGGCCGAGTCGAGCTTCGACGAGATCGTGCGGGTCTATCTCGAGGACGACGCGGCGAGCTACCCGGGTTGAGCGGCGACACCGCGGGTCGACAGACACGTCCAAGCAGTCCTTTCACCTCGGGGGAGAAACCCGACGAGACCCAGGAGAACACGATGAGACGCATCACGAAGACGGTATCGGCGGCGGTGGTCGCCCTGACGGCAGCGGCGGGCGCGGTGGCGCAGGATACGGCCTACCCCGAGCCGCAGCGTGCCAACCACGTCATCGAGCACTTCGAGTTCGAGACGGGCGAGGTGCTGCCCGAGATGAACGTCAGCTATCTCACCATCGGCGATCCCGCCAACCCGCCGGTGCTGATCACCCACGGCACGACCGGTCAGGCGACCTCGATGCTCGGCGAGAATTTCGCGGGCAACCTCTACGGCCCGGGCCAGCCTCTCGATGCCGAGAAGTACTTCCTGATACTCGTCGACGCGATCGGCGCGGGCGAGAGCTCCAAACCGTCCGACGGACTGCGGGCGAGCTTCCCCGAGCACACGCTGATGGACATGGTCAACGCGCAGAAGATGCTGCTCGAGGACGGTCTCGGTATCGACAGGCTGCACGTGAAGATCGGATTCTCCATGGGCGGCATGCTGACGTGGACATGGCTCACCGAGTACCCCGACTTCATGGACGGGGGCGTACCCATCGCCTCCTTTCCCGGCGCCATGTCCGGGCGCAACTGGATGATGCGGCGGATGGTGATCGATGCGGTGCGCGACGATCCGGCCTGGAACGACGGCAACTACGAGGAGCAGCCGCCGATGCTCCGCTACATGAGCACGTGGTTCGGGCTCGCGACCTCCGGCGGGAACCTTCGCCTGCAGACGCTCGGCGAAACGAACGAGATGGCCAGCGCCTACGTCGACGAGCGCAAGGCGAGCCAGGAGGTCGGCGACGCGAACGACGTGATGTACATGTGGAACGCCTCGCGAAACTTCGACCCGACCCCGAAGCTCGGTGACATCGAGGCCCGAGTGTTGCTGATCATCAGCGAGGACGACGAGCGCAACCCGGTCGAGCTGCCGATGCTCGAGGAGGGGATGGGCAAGGTTCCGAACGGCGAGGTCTACATCGTGCCCGAGAGCGACGAGACGACCGGCCACGGCACGACCTACAACGCGAGCTACTACGCCGAGCCGCTGGCCGAGTTCCTGAAGGGGCTACCGAACGCGCCCGACTGAAACCCGTCCTAACTCTTCTTCTTCACCACGAAGTGATAGATCGCCAGGCCCACGGCGACGATCAGCAGGATGTTGATCAACCCCCCGATGGTGAACTTCAGCACCGTGGCGATGAGCCACAGCACGATCAGCGCCGCGATGATGAGCCAGATGTTCGGCATCTTGAGCAGGTGTCTGTTGTCTAGAGGCGTTGATCGTGTAGCCGGTCCGGTGCGAACGGGCGGCATGCCGTCGGACGATCACTGTGCGGGCACGGCACGCCGGCCGGGACGGCTCTGCACTATTTTCCCGCCCACATCCCCTGCCTCGCGTGCCGCCGTCCCACCCCCGGCCGAGCGGCGCGAGACCGTCGGCGCCCGAACCGCGGCCTCCGAGCGGGCCGGAGGCCGCGGCACCGATCGCGTTCACGCCAATCCGAGCATCCGGCGCACGCGTCGTCCGCACTGGACATCGTGGCGCCGGTTATCAGCGAGCCTCCAGACTGGAGAATCACTCGTGACGCCCATCGAAGGGCGATCGGTAGGACACCCCGCGACGCTCGCGGCCGCCCTGCTCGCTTCTCTCGTCGTCGCGCTGGCAGTCCGGCCTGCCACGGCCGACGAGGGAGCGGCGGGATCGACGCCTGCCGAGGCGACCGCTGACCCCACGATCTGGCCTTCGCCCGAATGGCCGCTGGCCCGCAACGAGGCGCACGAGCGGCGCATCGACGGGCTACTCGGCGAAATGACGATCGAGGAGAAGGTCGGCCAGATCCTGCAGGGCGATATCTCCACGCTTACGCCGGACGACGTGCGGGACTACCACCTCGGTGCGGTGCTCAGCGGCGGCAACAGCGGCCCCTACGGCGACGACAAGGCACCGCCGGCGCGCTGGCTCGAGCTCGCCGACGAGCTCCACGCCGCCTCGGTGGACGATTCCGACGGGGGCGTCGCCATCCCGATCGTCTGGGGCACGGACGCCGTGCACGGGCACGGCAACGTCGTCGGCGCGACGCTCTTTCCCCACAACATCGGCCTCGGCGCGATGCGCGACCCGGATCTGATCGAGCGAATCGGCCAGATCACCGCGCTCGAGATCCGCGCGACCGGTCAGGAGTGGACCTTCGCCCCGACCGTCACCGTCCCACAGGATTTCCGCTGGGGCCGCGCCTACGAGGGCTACTCCTCCGACCCCGCCCTGGTCAGCGAGTACGTCGGACGGATGGTCACCGGGCTGCAGGGAGAGCCGGGCACGGGACCGATCCTCGACGGCCCTCACGTCATCGCCTCGACCAAGCACTTCGTCGCCGACGGCGGCACCGAGAACGGTACCGATCAGGGCGACGCGCGCATCGACGAGACGGAGCTCCGCGACGTGCACGGCGCACCCTACGTTCCGGCCGTCGAGGCCGGCGTCGCGACGGTCATGGCGAGCTTCTCGAGCTGGAACGGCGTCAAGGTGACCGGCAACCGGAGTCTCCTGAGCGGTGTGCTGAAGGAGCGGATGAGTTTCGACGGTCTGCTCGTCAGCGACTGGAACGCCCACGGACAGATACAGGGCTGCACCAACGAGTCCTGCCCCGAGGCACTGTCCGCGGGCATCGACATGTACATGGCGCCCGACACCTGGAAGGCGATGTACCGGTCGTTGAACGCTCAGGTCGCCTCGGGCGAGGTGCCGATGGAACGTCTCGACGATGCCGTGCGGCGCATCCTGCGGGTGAAATCGCGGCTCGGTCTGTTCGAGGCGGGCAAGCCGTCCGAGCGGCCGCACGCCGGGGATTGGTCGCTGATCGGGGCGGCCGAGCACCGCGCCGTCGCGCGGGAGGCGGTGCGCAAGTCGCTGGTGCTGCTGAAGAACGAGAGCGGGCTGTTGCCGCTCGCGCCCGGCACCAAGCTCCTCGTCGCCGGCGACGGCGCCGACGACATCGGACGCCAGTGCGGCGGCTGGACGATCACCTGGCAGGGCACCGGCGTCGACAACGACGACTTTCCCGGTGCGACATCGTTGTGGCAAGGCCTGTCCGCGGCCGTCACCGAAGCCGGCGGCGAGGCGGAGCTCGCCCCCGAAGGCGCCTACGAGACTCGTCCGGACGCGGCCGTCGTCGTCTTCGGAGAGAGACCATACGCCGAGTTTCAAGGCGATCTCCCCTCCCTGCAGCTCTCCCCCGCCTACCGCCGACCCTACGAGACGATGCGGAAACTGAAGGAGCGGGACATCCCGGTGATCGCCGTCATGATCACCGGCCGGCCGCTGTTCGTGAACCCCGAGCTCAACGTCGCCGACGACTTCGTCGTGGCATGGCTACCGGGCTCGGAGGGGGCGGGAGTGGCCGATCTCCTGGTCGCGGACACGGACGGGGGTCGGCGTTTCGACTTCACCGGAAAGCTCCCCGCCGATTGGCCCGGCCGCGCGCGTCGGGGGGAGGTCCTCTACCCCTTCGGCCACGGGCTCTCGCTCGACAGCCCGCGAGGCGAGTGGGCGGCGCTCGACGAGGATGTCGGCGAGGCCTGGTCGAGCGCATCGGTCTGGTTCGACAAGGGTGTCCCGACCGCTTCGTGGTCGCTCGAGGTGCAGGGTGAGGACGGCACCGTCACGCGCGTCACGACCGTACCGATCGAGGCCGCCGAGGGGCGCGTGGAAGTCAGCGCGACCGACTACGGAGTGCAGGAGGGAGCCCGCCGCTTCGTGGTCTCGAAGGGGGAGGCGACCATCGCGCTGTCGATGCGGTCGGGCATCGAGCTCGCCGCCGCCGTCGGAGAGGACGACCTGCTCACCTTCCTGATGCGCGTCGACGAGGCTCCGCCCGAGCCGCCGCGGCTGTCGATGGACGAGGGCGACGGCGCGGACGGCGTGTCGCTCGACGCGCTGACCGAGGCCGAGGCGAACGGCACCTGGCGAACCTACGCCGTGCCGCTCGACTGCTTCGCCGAACGCGGACTCGACACTAGCGCCGTCCGCATCCCGTTCCGACTGACGACGGTGGGGCCGGCGACGCTGTCGCTCTCGCGGGTGGCGCTCGACGAGCGCTACGACGTGCTGCTCGACTGCCCCTGAGGCACGGGCGCCGCAGCACCGCGTCGTCCTGGCACGTCCGAAGCTGCGCAAGCTGCACGGTCTCGGCTACTCGTCAAACCTCGCGAATGAGGATCAGGCCTTCGAGGCCGACGAGATCACCGGCATTTCGGGTGTACAGCGGTAGGTCGTGAGCGAGCGCGACGGCCGCGATCATCAGGTCGATCGAGCGCGCGCCGCGCGCCTTGCGTCCGCTCGCCACGACCGCCCCGGCGACGCGTCCGTACTCGCGCGCCGAGCGCAGGTCGAAAGGCAGGGGATCGAACACCGATTCGACCCTCTGCAGCTGTGCCTGTCGGGCGGCGCGCAGCGCCGGATCGTTCGTCACGAGCGGTCCGGCTGACAGCTCCGCGAGGGTGATCGTGCAGATCGCCGGTGCAGCCGGCAACGCGTCGGCGGGCAGGCGCGGCAGATCCACGACGACGGAGGTATCGAGCAGGCCTCGCCCCTCGGCGGATCCCCGGACAGGAGCTACCACCGGGGTGACGGGTCGGCCGCTGCATCGAGATCGTCCCGCAAGGCGCGGTAGGCCACGGGGGCCAGATCCGCGAAGGCTTCGACGACGGTCTGGGCATCGACGAAGGTCCGGCGACGTAGCGGCGAAATCTGGGCGACCGGCGTGCCGTTGCTGGTGATCACGTAGGTCTCGCCGGCCTGCACCGCACGCAGGATCGCGCCGCTGTCGTTGCGCAGCTCGCGCTGGCTGATTTCCTTGCTCATGTCGAATTGTAGCACGCCGTGCTACATAGCAAGTCAGCACGCGCGACTTCGCGTCGCCAACTGGACGGCCCCAGCGACAAGGGCCGCGATGCCGGCGGACAGGCGCAGGAGCCGAACGAGCCCGAGCGGCGCAGCGCGAACGGCTGCACCCGAAGGGCATGAAGGCGCGCAGCCGCCGCCACGACAGCGCCTCAGAGCGCGGAAGGCGTGTCGCTCGGTGGGCTGACAGAGGCCGACGGCATCTGGCGAACCCAACGCCGTACCGCTCGATTGCTTCGCCGAACGCGGCGTCGACACGAGCCACGTCCGTGCCCCCTTCCGGCTGACGGCGGCGGGGCCGGCGACGCTGTCGCTGTCGCGGGTGGCGCTCGACGAGCGCTACGACGTGCTGCTCAACCGCCTCTGGGGCACGGGCGCCGCGGCGGTCGGCCCTTCCGGCAGCGCTCGCCTCACGCCGGATCCCGGCCCGGCCGGCGGGTTGCAGCACATGGGCCGCGCGGTGTCGAGCGCGACGGCAGGGACGGCATGACGAGCTCGTCGATGGAGGATGAGCGCGGTGCAGGCCGGAGCGCCGTACGCTCGGGAGGACATCGATTCTTCAGCGCGTACGCAGCTATTTCGAGAACGTGACGATCACCGAGCGGCTGAATCGCTTCAGCGGCGACTTCGGGTGCGTCAGGACAGTGTCTACACGATCCAGAATCCGTCCCAACGACTTGCTGGGGATGATCCTTGTGATCCGGGCCAGCATTCCGTCGTAGTCGAACGACACCGCTCTGAACGAACCTTGCGCCGACTTGAACTCGGCGGTAGTCATCGCCCGATCGTCGCTGCGCTCCATGAAGTCGGCCCAGGCCTTCCGGTTGAGGCGGGATGGTCGGTAGGTCGAGGTTCCCCGCTTGCCGGCTGGTACGACATCCTGTAGCAGCTCGAACGTCTTGCTGTCCTCCACCGGCTCCAGGAACATGGCCCGGCCCGGGGCTCGGAGCACCCGATGTGCCTCGGCCAGCGCCCGCTTGACGCCGTCTTCGGAGACGTGATGGAGGATTGCGAATCCAACCACGAGGTCGAACTCATTGCTCTCGAGCGCGCTCAGGTCGTCGATCGATGCGCAGACGAACGAGCACTTGTCGCCGACATCGTTCACGTTGGCGACACTCTGCCCGAGTTGAACGAGATCGGGCCCTACGTCGACGCCGACGCAGGTTGCTCCCCTTTGGGCCAGCACGACCGAGATTTCGCCACGTCCGGACCCGAACTCGAGAACTCGCTTGCCTGCAACGTCACCGATCGCATCGACGAAGAGACGCTTTCGCAACGGCAACGAATCAAACCAAACGTCAAATTTTCTGCTCATTTCCAGCTCAACGAGCCGCTTGGCCCCTTGCTCATCGTTCCAGCGACTCTGGTCAGTGAGTGACCGGGATGCCTTGGATGACCCCACCATGTCGTTTTCCCTCTTTTCGATTGAAACCCTCAACCCACGAGCGGGCACCGTCCGCCCCCAATGGCACTCGGATAGCGCCAAGCATCTGATTCGACAGCAGTTGCCGTGACTGGATCCAGCCAAGTACCTTGGAGTTCGCCACACCGACAACGCAACCGAAGTCGGTCACGATCGAGCTTACTAATTCGCTGTCCACCGAACACTCGTGCTGATGGGGGAGGCGACGGCCGTCACACTCTGGGAAGTCGAGCGCGTTCGCGCCGGACGGTGAACGACATCGTCCCGATCGTCGACGGCGGGCAGCGCGTTCTCGCCGGAGGGGGCGATCGAGGCGCTCTCGCGCATCGCGCGTCATCGGATACGGCTCGACGGACAAGCGCACGAGAGGGTGCAACGAACCCCCGGTGGCGCGTTCATACCCTTCGGGTACGAGTCTCTCTGCGAGCGGCGTGGCCGAAGCGCGAACGCGAAGGCTGCGATGCCGGCTCGACATCCGTAGGGTTGCCCGGCGACAGCCATCCGGCTCGCTCCTGAGCGACCTCGCCCGTGTACAGCCCCCGCGCAACGACGCCTTGTCCGGCTCGTGCAGACCAGGAGGAGATCACCTTGAAACACGTCGCGACGATCATGGGAGCGGTCTTGTCACTGCTCGCCACCACGCAGCCGAATGCCGGCGATCGCCTGTCCGACGCGATTCGAGCGGACGACCTCGCCGCCGTGCGCGCAGCGCTGACCGCGGGAAGCGACGTCGAGGCATCCTCTCGACGGATCACGCCGCTGGCGCTGGCGGCGATCCGAGGCAACGTCGACATCGTCGACGCCCTGCTGGCCGCGGGCGCCGATCCGGACACGCCCAGCCTCGGTCGTGCCAACGCCCTGTCAATGGCAGTACGCAGCTGTCATACCGGACCCGACGTCATCGACACGCTGATCGAAGCCGGAGCGGACGTCGAGAACCGATCGGGCGTGGGAATCACGCCGCTCATGGTCGCGATCCAGGAGAAGCGCACCGACCTCGCCCTACTGCTGATCGAGGCGGGTGCGGACGTGAATACCCTCGGACCGTTCGGCGACGGCGTGCTCAACTACGCGATCTACGTCAAGGATACGGTGCTGATCGGCGCCGCACTCGATCACGGTGTCGACACCGCGCAGCTGAGAAAGCTGTTCACGACCGGCGAATACGACCCGCCCGGCATCGCTGACGCCAGATCCCGGCACGAGGTTCTCTGCGGATCGAGATTCTGAGAGCTGAGGCGAGCGACCGGTTCGACCGCTTGGTCGATCCGGACAGGGTCGCCCGTCAGCCCTGCACCACCGAGTCGAGCCGCGTCGAGTCGCCGACGGTACCGTCGAGTCGAAGCTGGGCGAGGTTGTTGCGCCGGGCGACGCCCGAGAGCAGCGAGTCGCTGAGCCGGCCGTCGCCGAGCAGCACGCCGATGTCTTGTCCGACCCAGGGCTTGCCGCTCTGCTGTTCGGGACGCCCGAGGGCCATGAAGCCGCTGATGCAGAGACCGCCGATGTAGCCTCTCGGTGGGTCGATGTGGAAGCCGGCGTTCTGATTCGAGTCGGCGAAGCAGCCGTTCATCAGGATATCGCTCGCGCCGATGCGAAAACCGTCGATCCAGTTGTCCTGAGCCTCGCAGGTGGAGAGGTTGGCCCGTGTGCCCGAGAGGACGAAACCGCCGCCGCGGCAGAAGAACGCCTTGCAGTTCACCAGCCGCGCGTTGCCCGCTTGGATCACGTAACCGGCTCCCGCATGGCTGCGCGAGATCGTGTTCGTCAGCGTCGTGTCCGATCCCTCGACGCGGATGCCGGCGGCGCGCTCGCTGCGCCGTACCCAGCAGTCGCTGATCAGCGTCCCTCGGCACTGCCGTGCGACGTAGATGCCTTCGGCCACGGTGCGCTCGATCCAGACCCTGTCGACGACGTGCTGCCCGTCGGGGACGGTGAACCCGCCGTAGCTCGGCTGCGTGTTCAGCACGATGCCGCGCGCGTCGGCGCCGCCCCCGGCGGGCGAGCGCGCGCCCTGGATCCGCAGATCGCGCACGCCGATCGGGTAGTCGAGCTCGGAGGCGGGCGCGATGAGTGCGGTGTTCGCCGAATCGATCTGGCGGATGATCGTGCCCATACCCTCGCCGAGCAGCGTGACGTTGCGTCGCACGCGCAGCCGATCGACACGGTAGGTGCCGGCGGGAAGGAAGACGATGCCGCCGCGTTGGTTTCGCTCGAACTCGCTGCCGGTGGGCGGGCTCGCCGCCTCGATCGCCGCCTCGATCGCGGCACGATCGTTGCCCGAGCCGTCACCGATCGCGCCGAAGCGTCGCACGTCGAAGAACGTGCCGCCCTCGACAGCGGCGTGTGCCTGCATCGGCAACGCCGTGGCGACCGCTCCGGCCGCGCCCGCCCCGCCGAGACGCATCAGATCACGGCGTCTCTCGTCCTGTGCTGCGCTCATGATCGGTTCCTTCCCGTCGCTTCAGGCGATGCGCGAGTTCCGCCGATCACGATGCTCCGGACCGATGCTCGCGTCGGGTCACCGAACCACGAAAGTCGTCGGGAGACGAGTTACCGGGCGGCAAAGTTCGATGGGCGCAGTATCGCTCGGCGAAGACGGCAGCCCGCGGGGGAGGAGCGTGCGCCGTGCGAAGTCACCCTCGACGCGCGGTCTCGTGGCGCTCCTGCCCCGTTCGCAGCCGGCCGCCGTCGCCGGCGGCCGTCGATCGGCTCCGAGCCTCGGAGGTGGGGTCCCTGGGGCGCTTCGAACGCTCTACTCGTTGCCGCACTTCGTGTTGGCCCACTCGATCTTGGACCGACCGAGCTTGTTGTAGCTTTCGAGGTCCCACTCGTCCCCGCCGGGGATTCCCGCTCCGGCGCTGGAGAAATAGGCATGGCAGTCGAACTGGTTGCGCACGTTCGCGACCTCCGCCGAGTCGAAGCTCCACGACTCGTAGCGCGACGGTGTGCAGGACGTCACCTCGTTCCAGGCAGACTCTCTCCGCGCCCATGCGAGTAGATCGCCCGTCCTCGTCGGCTCGACCCGCAACACGAGGCCCTGATCGGTGAAGTCCCAGTTGACCGACTTGACGTACCGGCCATCGCAGCTCTTCACCCGGTCCGGCGCGTCTGCGAATACCCAGCGCTGGTTCGCCTGGCCGTTGCAAGGCCAGAGCACCACGTCGGCGCCGAGGCTCGTATCCCAGGCGTACACGTCGAGGCATTGGCCGCTGTATTCGCTGATGATCTCGCCGGCCACCGTCATCTTCCAGCGCTGGTTCGCCACGTCGGCGCAGTCCCAGATCTGCGCCGGAGCGCCGATTTCCCGCGTCGGACCTTCGCCGTCCATGCAGTGGCTCCTGAGCTTCAGCAACCGATCCTTGCTCGACCAGCTCTGATTGTTCGTGCCGTTGCAGGCGTACATCCACAGGTCGGTGCCGTTGTCGAGGTTGCCAAACGGCAGGTCCAGACATTGTCCGCCCCAACCCTTGATTCTGGATTCGGTCGCGACGGAGTCGGCGATGGCCGACGCCGCGACGGTCGCCGCGAGCAATGTCCCGACGGTCATGCAAGGCAATACCCTTCTTCTCGTCAGATCGAGTCCCGTGTTCACGTTCGCTTCTCCGAGGTTGCTGCCCGGCCGAGACGCCGGCACCGAGCAGCCTTGGCTGACGGGCCGATGCGTTCTTCCGGAATCCTGTTTCCGGAAGAATGCCGACCGGCGATCGCCTGTGAATGGAAGCGGGCCCGCGCTCGCCGGCGGCGTCAGCGTGTTGACGCCCGCGCCGCGCGATCGTCCACATCCGAGCGGGCGTTTCGGCGATACGTCGCGGGGGGCACCGACTCCACTCGCGTGAACTGCGTGTAGAACGCCGAGACGCTGTTGAAGCCGGATGCGAGCGCGATGTCGAGCACGCTCCGATCGGGCTGATCCCGCAGCAGCGCCTTCGCGTGCTCGATGCGCAACGCGTTGACGAAGGCCTTGAAGTTTCCCTCGCTCCCTTGGTTGATCAGCTCCGAGAGCCGGTGAGTCGGGATCTCGAGCTTTCGGGCGAGCTGCTGGATCTTGAGGTCGGGGTCGAGGTGCCAGCGCGCCGCCCGGATGCGGTCGCGGATGTGCTCGAGCCGATCCTTGCCCTCGGCGGTCACGCGCCTTGGCCGTGGCGCCCGTACGCCGAGCGCCATGAGCATCGGGTAGCGATGACTCAGACAGTAGAGGCCGACGAAGGCGAACAGGACGATCGAGATCGGCACCACCACGCTGATCGTGTGATCGCCCGCCACCGACCCGATCAAACGCGCGAGCGCCGCGAGGGCGGCGGCGCCACTCAGCGCGAGCAACAGCGTCCGACTCCGCGCGCGCGGCGGGGAGTGATCGAGCCACAACCGCCGGATCGCCGTCACGAGGTAGACGAGGGTCGCCAGCTCCGCTACCCGCGTCGCGAGATAGATCGTCAGCGTCACGAATCCACTGACCTCCACCTCGACATACTGTCGCTTGAAGTCCGCCGACTGCAGGTAGAACGGGATGGCCAGGAGAAGACTTGCCGCGGCAGGCAACGCATGCCACCTGTCCGCGTCCGTCCAGCCGCGCCCCGCCACCAGAGCGCGCACGTAGACGTACCAGAGCGGTCCGCTCAGCGCCAGGAAGGGAACGTGTAGCTTGTCGAGGTGCGGCCAGGTCTCCAACATGCCGAGCCTGAACCCGATCCCGTGGGCCGACCAGACGAAGCAGACGAGCAGCAGCAGACAGAGCAGCACGTTGGCTTCGGTCCGGCGCGGCACGCAGAGCTGGCCGAGTGCCAGTACGACCAGGATGCCGCTGCCCATCAGGAGGAGATAGTCCATGTGCGGAACCGCTCCGGTTCGTGCGCGAACTCGCTCGGTCGGGGTTGGAAGGCTGCCACAACGCGGGCGCCGGACTCGACTCGAAGCGCTTCGCCCGACAGTTCATCGTGTACACTGTATTCGTGTACACGAACGAGTAGCGCTCGATGAAGAACGTGACGCTGAGCGCCGACGAGCGACTGATCGCGCTGGCCCGGGAGAAGGCGGAGGAACGTCGAACGACACTGAACGCGGAGTTCCGCGGGTGGCTCGCCCGCTATATTGGCAGCACGGGCGACGCGGAGTCGAGAATTCGCGCGTACCGGCGACTGATGGCGTCGATGAGCGACATCCGTGCCGGAGCACGGTTCACCCGCGACGATGTCGATGAGCGCTGACTACTTCCTCGACACGAGTGTCTTCGTCCACTCGTTCGACAACAGCGATGCGCGTAAACGGCATGTCGCCACGAGCCTGATCGAGCGTGCACTGGCGGAAGACCGCGGCGTTGTCAGCTATCAGGTCGTGCAGGAATTCGTGAGTCTCGCGACGCGCAAGTTTGCGCGGACGATGTCCGCGGACACTGCACTGACCTATGTCGACGGAGTTCTCGAACCGCTCTGTGGCGTGCACTCGTCCATCGCACTCTACCGTCGCGCCCTGAGCCTGCATGCTCGGTGGCGGCTCTCCTCGTCCGACTGCCTGATCGTCGCGGCTGCACTCGAGGCGGGATGCGACATCCTCTACTCCGGAGAGCTGCAGGACGGCCAAGCCATAGAGTCGCTGACCGTGGTCGATCCGTTCGTCGAGGGACGGCAAGCGCACGAGTGACCCTCGCGCGCCGCTCGCCTGGAGGCGGAGCGGCTAAATCCCGCACTGGTCGCGTGTCGATCTCCTCGGATCGAGGGTGTGCTCCTTCCACATCTCCTCCGCGAGATCGCCGGAGCTACCGATCGCCACCCCGGCCCACGGACGTCGGTCCCGGTGGCACCTCTTCGAGCTTCACGACCCCGAGAGCAACCCGTGCGAGGGCTTTGCCTTCGAAAACCCCCATGCCCATGCCCGATCCCCGCGAGTCAGACTCCGACAGCGAACGACACTGATCACGATCCGAAAGGCACATCGAATCGGGAAGTAGACATCGGTGACATCAGCGAGACCACCGCGTCGCCGAACCTCTACCCGGCGCACGTTTCTCGACGGGCAACTGGCGTACTTTGCCAGCCCTGCCGCGAAGGGCCGAGCCCGGCTCGCGCCGATCGCGGAAGGACAGGGCGCTCCGAGCATCGTCGTCAGCCCCGTCTCCGAGGCTACCGGCCGAGAGACTCGGGCGAGGCCGATGGGGCGGCAGGCGAGCGTGTCGCTCGCCCATGTCGCCGCGGCGACGCGAGGGGCGATCGCGCGGACGGTCGCGCGAGTGACCGAGGCGCCGTCGACGCGGTCCTCGGGCCGCAGGGGAGCCTCCGTACCTGGCACAATAGTCCCGATAAATTCCGTACATCTTGAGAAACTGAGCATGAACTACCTCGTCGTCGGCGGCCAACAGAAGCGAGCGTTCTCGATGCCGCAGGAGGAGTACACGCGCTTCGGCCGAGCCGTCGTCGCCCGCTACGACGATCAGGGCGCGGGCGAGCTCGTGCTCGAACACACGACGCCGCCCGAGCTGCGACCCTCGTCCAAGGATGCGTCGGTGCTCTTCAAATCGTCGTCGATCGCCGGCGACAAGCTGCACCTGTGCACCCAGACCGAGATCCTGAGCTGTCGACTGTCCGACTTCGAGATCATCAACCGTATCTCGCTACCGATGTTCAACGACGTGCACCATGTGGTCGAGTCCCGTGACGGCACCCTGCTCGTCGCCGTCACCGGGCTGGACATGGTCGTGCGCCTGAACGCCGATGGCGACTTGCTCGAAGCGTGGAACGCTCTCGGTGAAGACCCGTGGGCGAAGTGGAGTCGCGAGGAGGACTACCGAAAGTGGCTGACGACCAAGCCGCACGCCTCCCATCCGAACTTCGTCTTCGAGTACGGCGACGAGATCTGGGTATCGCGCTTCGAACAGAAGGACGCCGTTTGCCTGACGAACCCCGAGCGGCGCATCGACATCGCGCAAGAGAGACCGCACGACGGGCACGTCTCCGGCGATCGAGTCTACTTCACGACCGTGGACGGACACGTGGTGATCGCCGACCTGGTCACCACCGACGTGATCGACGTGGTCGACCTGCACGCCTGCGATCCGGAGGGCCTGCACACGGGCTGGGCTCGGGGCCTCAAGATAGTGGACGACGATCACGTGATGGTCGGCTTCTCGACCCTGCGAGTGACGAGCATTCGTGAAAACGTCCGTTGGATAAAGCACCGCTTCGGCATGATGGACAATCCGACGCCGAGCCCCACCCACATCGCGCTGTATGATCTCAAACGCAGGCGACTCGTGGAGCGCCACGTGCTCGACGATCCGCAGATCGACGTGATTTTCTCCATCCTGTGAAGCTTGACTTCCACATCACCGGGACAGACCGAGACGGCGGCGGTAACGCAATTCAGGGCATATGGAATCGGGAGACATGACTACCAATCTCGTGCAGAGGGGAATGGGCCGAGCGAGACGAGTCACGCGTCGCGGCTCGAAAGCGTTGAAGCAGCACTTGACCAATCTCTGGGACGAACCGCCGCCGAAGCGGATCGTGTTCGTCGCGGGGTGCCAGCGCTCGGGCACGTCGATGACGTACCTCATCTTCGACCGCGATCCGGGTGCTCAGGTGTTCGACGAGTTCAGCGTGCTGTCGAGCGATGATCGCGTCGAGGGTCTCCGCCTGAACGCCATCGAGGAGGTGCGCGAGCGGTTTCAGCGCAGCCCGGCGCACCTGATCGTGGCCAAGCCGCTGGTCGAATCCCAGCGACTCGCCGCGCTGCTCGACGAGTTCGAAGACTCTCGCGCGGTCTGGATGTTTCGCCGCTACACGGATGTCATCAACTCGAACATGAAGCGGTTCGGCCTGGACAACGGCTTCCATGACCTTCAGCCGATCTTCGACGGTGACGAGACGAACTGGCGCGCCGAGGGGCTCGAGCCGGATGTCGTGACGACGATCCGCTCGTTCGATCGAGCGAAGCTCAGCCGGACCGATGCGGCGGCGCTGTTTTGGTATGCACGCAACAGCTTGCTGTTCAAGAACGGGCTCGAGCGCGACGAGCGCGTACGCGTGTGCCGTTACGAGACGCTCGTCACTCGGCCGGAGGAGGTCATTCGCAACTTGTACCGCTTCTTTGAGCACCCCCAGCCCGAGGAGGTCGATCTGGCACACGGCATAGAGACGAGCTCGCTCGGCAAAGGCTCCGGCGTGACTCTCGCACCCGAGATCGAAGCGCTGTGCGAGTCGATGCACGAGCGTCTGCTCGCCCTGGTCGACCCGGAGCTACGAGCGTGAGCGGGCGAGCAGCCGATTCCAGCCCGACGCGCATTCTCTACGTCACGTCGCGCTTTCCCTCGGTCACCTCGACGTTCGTCGCCAACGAGATGACGGCGGTTCAGAACCTCGGCTACGAGGTACACGTCGCCACACTGTGGCCCGTGGTGAACGCCGCTCCCGATGCACCGCATCGCGGCCACCCTATCGAGCGTCCCTTCCTCCCGAGGGTCGAGTCGACATCGCTCGCCGCGCCCCGGACCTGGGCCTTGGCTCTCAAGGCGGTGTTCGTGCGCCCCTCGACTCTGATCACCTGCTTGCGGCTGATTCCGGGACATCTGCGCTCGCCGTGGCTGTTCGGGAAGCTCCTGGCGGTGATCCCGAAGGGGCTCGCGGCAGGTACCCGGGCGCGGGAGCTGGGCATAGAGCGGATTCACGCGCACTTCATCACCACCCCGACGACGGTCGCGTTGCTCGCGGCCGAGGTCGCCGGCATCCCCTTCACCGCCACCGCCCACGCATTCGACATCACCTCGCGACACCCGAAACGGGTCAACGGCTCGGTGACGTTCAAGTGCCGCCGGGCCGAGGCGATCGTGACCATCTCCGAATACAACCGCACCGACATGCTGAGACGCTGGCCGGAGCTCGAGTCCGAGCGCCTCGAGGTCATCTACAACGGCATCGACACGAGTGCCTTCGCGCCGCGCACCGGCGTGCGCCCGCTCGAGCGCGACGGCGCACTGCGTGTACTGTCCGTCTCCAGCCTGAACGCCAAGAAGGGCTTCGAGTACCTCGTCCGGGCCATCGCGCAGCTTCAGAGCGAGATCGAGGTGGTTCTGGACATCTACGGCGACGGGCCCGACAGGGCGATGCTGACGGAGCTGATTGCCGAGCTCGGCGTCGAGGAGCGGGTGCGTCTGCACGGCACCATCGACCAGGATCGGGTCGCCGCCTTGTGCCGAGAGGCGGACGTGTTCGCGCTGGCGTCCGTGCCGCTCGATTCGGACGATGCCGACGGGTTGCCGACGGTGCTGATCGAGGCCTTGTCCGCCGAGCTGCCGACCGTGTCGACACAGGTCACGGGAATTCCCGAGATCATCGTCGACGGCGAGACCGGGCTGTGCGTACCGCCTCGGGATCCGACCGCGATCGCGCACGCCCTTCGCTGGATGCGTGAGCACCCGGCCGAGGCGAGGGAGATGGGCAGCGCCGGACGGCAGCTCGTGCTGCAGCAGTTCGATCGCCAACGTGCGGCACGGCGCCTGGACGCGCTCTGGCGCGCCGACACGTCGGTGGCCGAGAGCCGTGGCGCCTCTCCCGCCTCCGAGTCGGTCAACTGATGGCGGGATCGGTCGAGCCCGGCTGGCCGAGCATGATCGCCGCGTACTGCTCGGTCACTCTCGCCAGGCGATACGCCTCGAGCGCGTCGGCCGCGGGCTTTGTCTCGTTCGAGCCCGACAGGGTGTCGAACATCGCCTCGCCGAGTGCCTCCGCGTCATCCATGGGCACGAGCTGTCCGCGCTCGCCATCGCGAAGGATCTCCCGCGGCCCGCTGGGACAGTCCGTCGCGACGACCGGCGCACCACAATAGAGCGCCTCGATGAGCACGGTAGGCAGTCCCTCGTACCGCGACGACAGTACGAACAGCGATGCCGCTCCCATGTAGGCGTAAGGGTTCTGCACGAAACCGGGCATGTCGATCCGCTCACCGAGGCCGAGCGAGTCGATCCGTTGCTGTAGCGCCGCTCTGTCCGGCCCCTCACCGAGGATGATCAACCGCGCCGGAATTTGCTCCGAGAGCCGAGCGAAGGCATCGATGAGCAGCTCGAAGTTCTTCTGATACGTCAGCCTGCCGATCCCGAGAACGACGGGATCACCCCGCCCTTCGAACCAGCGGTGCTCCGGCTCGAACCGGGCCGCCTCGACGACGGCCGGGGTGATGACCGGATTGAAGACCACCGTCATGGAGTCGCGCACGACCCCGGTCGACTCCGCCAGATCATCGGCCACTCCGGCCGAAACCGCGACGATGGCGTCTGCCCAGGGGTAGAAGCGCGACACCAGGGGCGGCAGCAGCCGAGCCTGCACGTTGCGCGCTCCGGCAAGCGCACTGCTGAAGTTGCAGTGCTCCGAGACGACGACTCGCGTACCGACACGCGCGATCCGTGCGGCCCAGAGCATGACCAGGTTGGTCGTGTCGAGAGCGGACAGAACCGCCGTGGGTCGCTCCCGCCGGAGATAGCGGACCACTTTCGGAAGGGAGCTGATGATGCGCGAGCAGCCGAGATCCACGATTCGGATACCGTTCGCCCTCGCCTGCTCGAGATAGGGACCGGATGCCTCGACGAGTAGAAGCTCGACTTCCACGTCGGCACGGGCCTGCAGCCCGAAGGCGATATTGAGCATCACGCGCTCGGCGCCGCCGTGCGCGAGGGAAGGCAAGAACAACGTCAGCTTCTTCATGGCCTCAACGACGGATGACGACGCGAACGCCGTTGCCGGCTCCGTCCCGGACGGACACTCGGCATAGCGGTGGGGACGTGATCGGGCCTCGCTCCCGAGAGCATCGTCTCGTGCGCCGAGGCACGGCACCTCCGCGACGTACGGCGAGAGCAAGATCCACGCCGCCGTTCACCGCCGAGACCTCACTCCCGTCACAGCCCTCCGTTGCGCAGAGCCCGGGATCTCGCTCCACGCCGACGCGACGCCCTCGTCGACGAAACGCTCGGACGAGCCGCCCTGCCCGTGCTCGCCGAAGCCGGCCGCACGAGCGAACGGGATCGTTCCGACAAACTCCGGCGACATGGGCAAACCTCGACGAATTCACGCGATCGAGACAAGTCTATCCCAGTTGCTCAGCCGAGACGGCGCCAGCTCCCTCCTCGTCCCGTCTCCGGCGCTCGACGAACTGCAGTATCGGCCCTGGCAACGCGAGCTCCGGTCCGCGCACGCGGTGCGTGCTCGGCGAGGGCGTTCGTCGCGGGACGCTCGACTCGGCCGGCGGGGCGACGCTCAGGGTGTGACCGTTCACAACACGCTCTCGAGAGTCGGAGTAAACTTCGGCGCTCGATCCCTACGACGTCGATTGTCGACGCCAACGAGGAAGTACGTGCCGACAACGCCCCCGGAAGCGCGGCCGACGCTGCTCTACCTGCATCAATTCTTCGCCACTCCCGACTCCAACGTCGGCACCCGTTCCTACGAGATGGCCAAGCGGCTCGTCGCACGCGGCTTTCGAGTACACATGATCGCCAGTCCGACCGGATCGGAGCCGCCCACGGCCGACGAGAAGGTCGATGGAATCGAGGTTCACTGGATCGGCGTTCCTTATCACAGCAACATGAGCTATGGGAGACGTGCGCTGGCGTTCGTGCAGTTCTCGATACTCGCGTCACTGAAGGTACTGAAACTGCCCGCCGATCTGATCTTCGCCACGAGCACGCCGTTGACGATAGCCATCCCGGCACTGATCGGGAAGTGGATCAAGCGGGTACCGATGGTCTTCGAGGTCCGCGATCTGTGGCCGGAGCTGCCGATCGCGATCGGTGCGCTCAAGAACCCGTTGGCGATTCGCGCGGCGCGCAAGCTGGAGCACCTCGCCTACCACCAGTCCACCCACGTCATCGGTCTCTCACCGGGCATGTGCGAGGGAATCGCCCGGACCGGTGTCGACGAGAGCCGTATCAGTCTGGTTTCGAACAGCTGCGACCTCGATCGCTTCGACGTGTCGCCCGACGCCGCGAGCGCCTTTCGTGCCGCCCGACCCTGGCTCGGAGAGCGCCCGCTCGTGCTCTATGCCGGCTCGTTCGGGCATATCAACGGCGTCGCGTGGTTGGCCGATCTGGCCGCGAGCATGCGGGACATAGACCCCGAGGTACGCTTTCTCGCCCTCGGCGACGGTCACGACAGAACGATCATCGAGCGCCGCGCGACCGAGCTCGGCGTGTTCGGCGAGAGCTTCTTCATCGAGGAGCGTATCGCCAAGCGCGAAGTGCCGAGCGCTTTCGCCGCCGCATCGGTCTGCTGCTCGCTCTTCGTTCCGCTGAAAGAGATGGAGCACAACAGCGCCAACAAGTTCTTCGACGCGCTCGCCGCGGGCAAACCGGTACTGATCAACTACGGCGGCTGGCAACGCGAGCTTGTCGAGGAGCGGCGGATAGGTCTGGCGGTCGATCAGTCGGACCCGGACGGCGCGGCGCGCGAGCGGATCGAGCTGCTGCGGTCACCCGACGCCTTGCTCGAGGCGGGACGCCGAGCGCGCGCGCTCGGACGCGAGCGCTTCTCGCGCGACGAGCTCGCCGCGAAGCTCGGGAACGTGCTCGAGGATGCGCTACCCCGGCACTTTCGACCCACGCGCGAGATGAGCTGAGAGTAGGCTGCGGAGTGCGACGCATTCGATTGGCGCGACGTATGCATCGTCGGGAGACACCGTTGCCGCACGCCGAGCGGAAATGCTCAGAATGGTGTTACGAGAATGTTACAGCGACGTTACGCGATTGGCGCACGATGGCAATCGCCTGTCCGGTGACGAATCGATACTCGAGTCGCAGGGGCGTGAGCTAACCCCTGCTCTTTGGTAGAGGACATCGGGTACACGCGCGAGATCGAGCGTCGACGGCCGCTCGACGGAAGGGTGATTCGGTCTGCGAAAATCGCCTTCGACGCTGATATATACTCGACGCTCTCCGGGGTGTTTCGGGCGGCTCGTCGCTCCGCGCGGCCGCGGATGATCGGGGTACGTTCCCTCTCGACACGGCTTCTCTCCACACGACGAGTCGTGCCGCTGCGTGCCGTCGTGTGGTGTGCGCCCTCGCGACCGATCCGACGACACATCACACCGGACACACGCAATGAAATCCGCGCGATCGATTGCCGGCACGTTCCGACGGGCCTGCCTGCACCGCCTGGCGGAGCACTATTTTCTGTCGTTTCCGAAGTCCGGACGAACCTGGACGAAGTCGGTCCTGGCCAATTACTACTCGAGCGCGCTGGACACCCCGTTGTTCCACGACTTCGCGCCGATCGTGCGTCCGCGCGGTCGCGCCGCGGTGCCGCGGATCGTCTTCACCCACGCCCACCACGACGGGACAGCCGACGACGACCGAGCGGTCATCGAGTCGCTCGCCTCGAAGCGGGTGGTGCTGCTCGTCAGACATCCGGTGGACACCGTGCAGACCTACTACTACCGCTTGGTGAAACGGCAGGGTCGGGACGATATCGCGCAGCATGACCTGGAATCGTTCGTCGTCTCCGAAGATGGGCTCCCGGCGGTCGTGAGCTTTCTGAACCGCTGGTACCGCGCGCGGGACTCCTTCGCCGCCTTCCACCTGTTGAGCTACGAGCGGTGCGTCGCGGATCCGACAGGCCGTTTCGGCGATCTCCTGCGCTTTCTCGGGGAGACACCCGACGAGGGCGCCCTCGACGAGGCCGTGCGACGTAGCAGGGACACGACGCGCAAGGTCGAGACCGGCGGCACGACGATCGACCGCGGCACCGTCGAGGACATCGCGGCCGGCGATCGGATCTACTTCGGACGCGAAGGGGCTACCGAGCTCGAGCGCTTCGACGGCAGCGGACAGTCGCTTCTCGAGATCGTCTCGCCCGAGACGGCTCGTCACCTTCGCTCTCAGCTCGCAGCGCTCGATCCGGGCCTGCTCGATACGCTGAGTGACACCACAGCTTTGACGGAGAGACAGCACACATGAGATTCGTCGTCGTCGCCGATCGTCGTACCGGCACGAGCCTGCTGCTCGACACGATCAACAGTCATCCCGAGGTCGAATGCGTCAAGCGGGCCTTCGGTCTCGAGAAACACGTGAAGAATCCGACGCCGGACCGGCACAGCGGAGGGTACTTTCTCTACCGCACCCGATCGCTCGGGCACCGTCTGCGTCACTTCACGGACCGTGGGGCGTCGATCGCGGGGTTCTTGGAGGAGGACGTATTCGGCTCACGGCAACACCTGAGCGCTCCGGGCTTTCGCCTGCTCTACGGCGCCGCGCGCAAGTATCCTGAGATCACCGACTGGATCCTGGAGAACGAGCTCAAGGTCGTTCACCTGACTCGGGAGAACTTGCTGAAGCGACTGATATCGGAGAAGACCGCGCCGCTGCACAAGATGCATCATCCGCGCGAGGGCACCGAGATTCGGACGGTGAAGGTCACGCTCGATCCGGAGGAGACGCTGAAAACACTTGAGCAGACGGCCGCCGAGGTCGAGGCGATGCACGAGCGCTTCGCCCGCCTCGGGCCCCTGCACGTCGTCTACGAGGAACTCTCGGCGAACCGCGAGCACGAGACACACCGGGCGCTCGACTTCCTCGGCGTCCCGACGGATCGGCCGGTCGGATCCGACCTGGTCAAGATCAATCCCGACTCGGTCGCCGAGCTGGTCGAGAACCACGAGGAGCTGAGCGTCGCTCTCGCCGGTACGCGGTTCGAGCGATTCCTGTGATCGGTAGGGGTCGAGCCTTCGCGTCGGCGCTTCGTCGCACGGCCGATCGGCGGCTGAACCCGCTCAAGCGTCGGCTACGAGTAGGGCACTACTGGGAGTGGCTCCCGGAAGGGGAGATTCCCCGCGAGATCGACATCATGTCGATGCTCTTCCCGCTCCGCTACGACGTGATGCTGCGCAAGGGCTTCTTCGACTTCTACGAGGCCAACCGGGGCGAGGGAGTCGCGCCGGCCGAGCTCGTCTCGGCCGCGAGAGAGCTCGACTATCACGGCTGGTTCCGCCACGTGTTCATCCCGCGCAACGTGCCGAGCCTCGTCGGTGACGACGCCGCGATCGAGCACCTGTTCGAGCGCCGCGTCGCCGAGAACATCTCCTTGCACGAGTCGCTGCGCAAGAGCGGCTTCGACGAAACCCAACCGATCGTGCCCTACACCGCGATCATCATGCTACCGAGCACGTCCGGTCGCACCGCGCTGGGCAACTTCCACGCTGGCGACGGATGCCACCGGATCGCGGCCCTCCTCGCGCTCGGTCACAAGAGCGTTCCACGCGAGTACGTCAGACCGAAGCGGTACTCGAGGCTGGTTCCGCTCGACAACACCGCGCTCATGGCCGAGGCGGTGCCGGTGCCGAAGGAGTGGCTGAAGGGCCTCTGAGGCGTCCGCCACCGTAGGAGCGCAGGGCCGCGGAAGCGCAGGAGGGACACGCAGGCCCGCCCTGCGCTCCCGTACCTAGTTCAGATCGAGATCATAGAACCAGACCGATCCGGAGTCGGTGGTCGCCGCGTTCGTGCCGTCCGGCACACCGACGAAGGCATCGAGCTCCGGTCCCGGGAGGTCGTCGAGCTCGGAGCCGACCATCAGCGTCGTGCCGTCGATCGCGACCGCGATGCCGTAGTGGTCATCGGTCGCCGCATCGGTCGCGGTGAACTTCGACTGCGAAGACAGAGGCTGCCAGGTGCCGTTCGATCGACGGAACACGTAGACCGCGCCTGCGTCGCTCGCCGACCCGAGATCGTGGCGGAACGCGCCGAACGCCGCCAGGTCGCCGCTTATCGCGCCACGGAAGGCGAGGAAGTCCCCCGCGGCCCCGTCCGGCGCGAGCAGCTTGGCTTGCTGCCCCCAATTGCTGCCGTCGTATTCGAAAACGTAACCGGCACCGGCGTTGGAGCCTAGATCGTCGTCGCGCGCCACCGTCACGATGGTGTCACCGTCGATGGCGACGTCGATTCCGACCACGTCGGCGTTGGAGACATCGTCGGTGACGAGCCTCGCGCTTTGCGTCCAAGTCCCGCCGCTCTGCTCGAACACGTAAAGCGCGCCGCCGACCGGTGCGCCGGGAACATCCTCCCGCGCCGCGCCGACGACGATCCGACCGCCATCGATCGCGACCGATCTACCGAACGACTGATCGGTCTGCGGCGTGTCGGCCGAGAGCGTCGCGACCGCGTTCCAGGCGCCGCCGTCACGCTCGAAGACGGTGACGGTGCCGGCCTTGGTGAAGGCACCGACATCCGCCTCGTGTGCACCGACCGCGGCGAGATCCCCCTGGACGGCAACCCCGACGCCGAACTCGGCATCGGCCTGCGGGGAGCTCGCGACGAGCTTCTGCTCCTGTGTCCAAGTGTCGCCGCTGCGCCGGAACAGATAGGCGGCGCCGGCATCGGACACACCGCCGGGGTTCGCCCGCCAAGCACCGATGATGGCGACATCGCCGTCGAGATCGGCGTCGTAGCCGAAGAGATCGCTGGTGAAGCCGTCATCGGCGACGAGCTCGGCCTCGAGCTGCCAACCGATGCCCTGTCGAGCATAGATATAGGCCTTGCCGACCTTCTGCTTGAGCGAGCCGTTGACCGGCAAATCGGTGTGCAGGGCGGTGATGAGGGCGGTGTTGCCGTCGATCGCGAGCGCCCCGCCGAACAGCTCGTCATCGCCGGGTTGCGGCGCGACGACCTTGTCGAACGGGAAGCGTCCCCCGAATGCCGGCCCGTCGGTCGAAAGATTACCCCCCGCATCGTACGCTTCGACGCGCACGTGATAGAGATCGTTCACCGAGAGACCGGTCGCCGTGTAGCTCGTCGTCGTCACCTCGTCGATCACGGCGCCGTTGTTGTCGAACAGGCGATAGCCGGTCACCGCTTCATCGTCTGCGGCGCCGCTCCAGCCGAAGGTAGCGGAGCTCGCCGTCACGGCGACCACCGAGAGCTGCCCGCTCGGCCACGTCGGCGCGTTGCCGCCCCCGCCGCCGCCGGACATCGTTGTCGCCGCCACCGCCGGCCCGTCGTTCGACTCCAGTCCCACCGCATCGTACGCCTCCACTCGTAGCTGGTACGTCGTCGCACTCGTCAGCCCCGTGAGCGTCACTCCCGTCGCGCCCCCGTCGGCCACGTTCACCAGCAGCTCCGACGACGATCCGCTGTCGTCGTAGACCCGGTAGCCGGCCACCGCCACGTTGTCCGACGCGCCCGACCACGACACGTCGATCGTCGTCTCCGTCTGGCTAGAGGCGGACAACATTCCGCTCGTCCACTGCGGCGCCTGGGTGTCACCCGGCGCGCTCGTGTCCACCTCCACGAAGTATGCCTTGCCCGCCGTGTTCGCCCCGATCAGCGCCGTTCCCCCCGAGAGCGATACCGAGCGCCCGAAGCGCGCGTCGTTGCTCGCGTCCGAGGCCAGCAGCTTCTCCCCCAGCAGCACCCAGCTCACCCCCGACTTGCCGTAGAGGTACGCCGCCCCGCCGTTCGAGGCCGATGCATCGTGCTGGTGCGCGCCGACCAGTACCGCCGTGCCGCTCACCGCCACGTTCACGCCGAACTCGTCCAGCCCGCCGGCGCCGGCCATGTCGAAGAGCTTCGCGCTCTGCTGCCACGTCGCCCCGTCGTACTCGAACACGTACGCCGCACCCGTGCTCGAGGCGCCCTGGTCTTCCCGCGGTGCGCCGGCCACCACCACCCCGCCCGAGAGCGCCACGCTCTCCCCGA